>Ga0316204_10002909_pt1 | contig 36579 bp, 32 predicted proteins | sample 6monrhotite_MG_2_FD_205661 | JGI IMG/M metagenome (GOLD analysis project Ga0316204, IMG submission 205661) | Microbial mat bacterial communities from mineral coupon in-situ incubated in ocean water Damariscotta River, Maine, United States -... | ecosystem: Environmental > Aquatic > Marine >... | reverse complement strand
TGCAGGAGCAATTGTCGAATGAAAAAAGTTGTCTTCACCTGGTTGGTGAAGCAAGCTTTTTTCATATAGCTAAGCGAAACAAGAGCCTGTGTTATATTTCGTGGATCAACTGCTTTTTTTAGGATAATGAAACCTTATTGCAACAAATTGGAAATATTCATTCACAGATCGTTCCCGTATAATTAGCACTATTATATTCAATCGGATTAGTATGGATGCAAGAACTTATTTTACAAGGCGGGACTCTCGCCGAATCACAGATTAAAGCATTAGAGTCTCGTTTTAACACTTCCTCCACCAGCCACAATTCAGCTGTTCGAATTTCCATCACTGAAAGACTCGATAAACATGAACTGGCGGAGCTGCGTGAAGAATATCAATGTGATGTAAATATTCTCCCGGCGGGTTTTGATCCTAAACAGGTGAAAATGGTTGTCTCTGATATGGACTCAACGCTAATCAGTATTGAGTGCATTGATGAAGTTGCCGATTTTGCGGATGTGAAAGATAAAGTATCTGAAGTAACGGAACAAGCCATGCGCGGCGAGCTTGATTTTGCGCAATCGCTTACTGCGCGAGTGAGTCTACTTGCTGGCTTGGATGAATCGGCGTTACAAAAAGTTTATGACGAGCGCTTAACATTAAACCCAGGCGCTGAAGAAATGCTAGAAGAACTGAAAGCAAACAACATAAAATTTACTTTAGTGTCCGGTGGTTTTACTTTTTTTACTGATCGACTAAAAACCCGATTGGGAATTGACTACGCATTGTCGAATACGCTTGAGCGCAAAGACGGAAAATTAACAGGAAGCGTTGTTGGAAATATTGTTGGCGGGGAAGCAAAAGCAGAATTTCTGCTTCAACTTTGTGAAGAGCTAAAAATTTCTCCTTCGCAAGTGCTAGCTATTGGCGATGGTGCAAATGATCTGAAAATGATGGCTGTTGCAGGTGTTGGTGTTGCTTATCACGCAAAGCCCAAAGTGCAATTGGAAGCCGATTGTGCGCTTAACTATTCAGGGCTTGATGGTCTAATTGCTTTGCTGGGATTAAATTCTTCGAAAAATTAAATCCCAAACACCATGTCCTAAACGTTTGCCTCGTTTCTCAAATCGAGTGACGGGGCGAAAGTCCATGCGTTTACAATAATCATTTGATGGACTGGTATTTTCAAATGCTGAATTGTTAGTGAAAACCTCCAACATCTGTTCCGCGTAGTTTTCCCAATCTGTCGCCATATAAGCAAACCCTGAGGGTTTGATTTTTTTTGCCATGAGTTGGGAAAACTCAGGATTAATCAGACGGCGTTTATGGTGTTTTTTTTTGTGCCAAGGATCAGGAAAGAAAATACTAATGCTATCCAGGCTTTCGTCAGCAATTTGATGAGTTAAAACTTCCACCGCATCGTGCTTCATCACCCTAACATTTTTTAAGTTATGCTCTTCTATTTGCAGCAGAGCATGGCCTAGTCCAGGTTGATACACTTCAATACCAAGAAAATCCTCATCCGGTTTGGATTGGGCAACACTTATCAGGTTTTCCGCCATGCCAAAGCCAATTTCCAGATTTTTCTTCGCATCACTATCAAAAGCTACATTTAAATTCAGCGATTCGGTTTTGTATTCGATGCCAAAAGTTGGCCATAGCTCTTCTATCGCGCGCTTTTGCCCAGGGCGCATTCGTCCGTTACGTTTGACAAAACTGCGAATTTTGCGAAAATATTTTTCTTCTACCATTACATGACTTCAATGATTAGAAGAACGTTCCGTCGATTGGTGATGACGCGCTGGCGTATTGCTTTTTAGGAATACGACCAGCAAGAAAAGCTTCACGCCCTGCTTCAATGGCTTTTTTCATTGCAGAAGCCATCAGTACAGGATCTTTAGCACCTGCGATTGCGGTATTCATCAACACTCCGTCACAACCTAGCTCCATTGCAATAGCTGCGTCAGAAGCAGTCCCCACACCAGCGTCGACAAGAATCGGAACGTTAGCATTTTGGATAATAGTACGAATGTTATAAGGATTACGAATACCAAGCCCAGAACCAATAGGTGCGGCTAACGGCATAACGGCAACTGCCCCCATCTCTTCTAAGCGTTTTGCTGCGATAGGGTCATCGTTGGTATAAACCATCACTTCGAAACCCTCTTTTACTAAGGTTTCGAGTGCAACGTAAGTTTGATCTACATCTGGATAAAGTGTTTTCTCATCACCCAATACTTCGAGCTTAACTAAGTTGTGTCCGTCTAACAATTCTCGTGCTAAGCGACAAGTGCGAATCGCATCTTCAGCGGTGTAGCACATAGCAGTGTTTGGCAGATAGGTGATTTTTGATGGAGGTAGCACATCGGTCAAACTCGCTTCATCGGGATTCTGTCCGATGTTTGTGCGGCGAATGGCAACTGTCATAATTTCTGAGCCACTGGCGTCAGTTGCTTTAACAGTTTCTTCGAGATCTTTATATTTGCCGGAACCAACCAATAGTCTGGATGAATAAGTTTTGCCTGCAATTGTGAATGTATCAGTTGTGCTCATTAATATGTCTCTTTCAAAGAATTTGATCGCTTATTCGATGGCTAGTTATCGAAATTTAGCCGCCACCAATCGCTCGGACGATTTCAATTTTATCGCCCTCTTGAAAAGTGTGATTGCTATATTGGCTACGTGGAATAATTTCCAGATTTACTTCCATTGCAATCTTCGCGTTTTGTAGTTCTAGTTTGATGACTAAATCTTCAGCGGTGAAATTTTGCGAAACGTCATGCGATTCGCCATTAACAAAAATATTCATAGTTTAGGTGAGATGAATGAAGAGTGTGAAAACAGAGTTTTGATTGATTTTTAGCCAATAACGCCGGTTTGAAAAAGGAATAATCCTACACTGACCAGACCTGAAACAAGCATAATCCCTAGTACTGTTAATGCCATAAACAATTTCATATTTATACGTCTTGTGTTTCGCGAAAAGTGAGTATTATAAATAAATTAAAAATAATTTCTGCTATTTTTTTAGACAGTCTTTTTGGTGACTAGTTGGATAGCGCCGTCGCATTCAGGGCAATAGGCCCATTTGGGGAGTTTGTCCGTCGCCTCAAGCTTTAAAGTGAAATGTCCATTGTGTCTCGGGCATTCGCCTTCTACGTTTTCTTTGGCATCTGTTTGTTTGTAGCGCGAATAAGCCATAACCGGACCAGCGATTAAAAATGCAGGAACGAGGAAAAAATGAGCAATAGGGATGAAAAGTGTAACACCCGCTAAAACCCAACAAATAGCCAAGATGGTGATAGCGCGGGTAGTGCGATCAGCTGGATTGAAGGCGGTATAATTCATCGTACCTTCGGCAGAGTTATTATTGTCATCTTGAATATCAATTGTTAACGTCTCTTTCGATGCCATGGCCATCCCTTTGCTTTCACGATAAACTGCGCGCCTATCTCAAGATTAACACGAAAAAAAATTGCGGAACAACGTTGGCGACACATTCAGATAAATTATTGGCCTGGTTTGATATTCATGGCCGCAAACATTTGCCTTGGCAGTTGAACAAAACACCTTACCGTGTGTGGATCTCCGAGATTATGCTGCAACAAACGCAGGTGAATACGGTAATACCTTATTATGAAAGGTTTATGTCGAGCTTTCCTGATATTGAGAGCCTCGCTAAAGCGCCTGAAGATGAGGTGCTTAAACATTGGTCTGGCTTAGGGTATTACGCAAGGGCACGTAATCTTCACAAAACCGCGAAACTCATTTGCGATGAATTCAAAGGGATTTTCCCAAATAAAATTGAGCAGATTGTTGAGTTACCAGGTATTGGTCGTTCAACCGCTGGTGCGATTTTGTCGTTAGCGCTGAATCAGCACCACGTTATTCTAGATGGCAACGTAAAGCGGGTTTTGTCTCGTCTACATAAAGTGGAAGGCTGGGCAGGGCAAAGCAAAACGTTGAATCAACTCTGGGCGTTGGCGGAAAAACATACACCGAAGAAACGAGTAGCTGATTATAACCAAGCAATAATGGATTTAGGTGCAACATTATGTGTACGGGGGAAAAATGCTAAGTGTAGCGAATGCCCTTTCAAAAAAACTTGTCTGGCCAATAAAGATCAGCAAGTGGCGAATTATCCCGTATCAAAACCTAAAAAGAGTATCCCTGTAAAAGAGACTTATATGGTGATGCTCTATAACAAAGAGCATGCGTTATATGTGGAAAAGCGACCGCCAGTTGGAATATGGGGTGGGTTGTGGTCTTTTCCTCAGCATGAGTCTTTGGATTCGGTAAATGACTGGTGCAAAAATAAGCTTAACGTGAAGGTCAAGCAGCAAAATGAGTGGCAACCCATGCGACACACCTTCAGTCATTTTCATCTTGATATTACACCAGTGTTGATAGAGGCCAGTAACCCTAAGAACATTGTGATGGAAGAAAACCAAGCAGTTTGGTATAAAATAGGTGTACATCACGACCGAGGCTATGCAGCCCCGATGATGAAATTATTTAAGAAACTAGAAGTAGAATTAGGAGTATAAAAATGGGCCGACTGGTTCAATGCGCAAAACTCGGAAAAGAAGCGGAAGGTCTACCTCGCCCAACATATCCTGGTGAATTAGGAAAACGTATTTACGAAAACATTTCAATAGAAGCGTGGGCAATGTGGGTGAAACACCAAACCATGCTGCTCAATGAATATCGATTAAGCCCTATCGATCCAAAAGCCAGAAAGTTTATTGAAGGTGAAATGGAAAAGTTTTTATTCGGTGGCGACTCATCAATGCCCGAAGGTTATGTTCCGCCTGAACAATAAATAGCCGCTGTATTTTTTAAGATTTTTCCTTGACTAATTAAGTGGCAAACGCTTTAATGCGCACCCACTGAAGCCCAGTTAGCTCAGTCGGTAGAGCAGGGGACTGAAAATCCCCGTGTCCGTGGTTCGATTCCGCGACTGGGCACCATATTTAAAAGGCTTAACACTATGTGTTAGGTCTTTTTTGTTTCTTCTAATATTTAACAAAAATACCTGCCTTTTCGCGTTTACCTCTCTAGAAATTTCCGATAATCTAATTTCAAACCATGGCGTTTAGGTTTTTGTTGGGCTGCCTAAATTACACGCAATATAACTCAGCGCATCCAATAGCGGATTTAAAAAATAACTTTGGAATATTGCAAACACGCTGCCATCTCTCGAATATTTCATGAATATTATTAGTCCTCATCATCATTGGAAGTAACGGCTTATAAAACTTTTAAATGATCATCCGATTGCAGATATTAATACTATGGGTTTCCCCGGTGATTGGGTTGATTTACCGATATGGAAGTAGTTATATTTTGGATAAGCATTTTCAGTTGTAAAGAGATTCTTTACAACTGATGTATTTCAAATTGAAGGCTTGAGAGTTATATAACCCGAACAAGCCCTCGAAAATGATTTGATCAGTTAGCTCAACGGTTTGGGTTACACCTTTGTTAGGATCAAAGACGAGGTTGACCTATATCGCCAACCTGAAATCGCAATTAGAAAAACTCAATGTAGTATTTGAAGTTGATCGAAAAGGTTTGGATTACCAAACAAGGAGGTAAAAGAGACGATTATAATGCCACTGAATGGGGGGTTGTCCGTCAATTTAAATACGGCTTAAGACTATTGTTAGCGACAACTCTCACAGTTGAAAGTGTAAACGATTTGCAAGATGAAGATGAAGATGAAGATGAAGATGAAGATGAAGAGGCAGAGTTGGAGTTTATTCAGTGCTTCAGATATTTAATGTGGTTGCGGAATATTTTGAGTTCATTCGCTGATTTTGATTTTAAAGATTTTGCAATGGATGAGCAAAAGTGCGAAGGCTATAAAAGTAAATATCTCGATCTGTTTGAAAAAGTTAAATCGGAACGTGAAACTGAAAAAATATCCATTCTAGAAGATTTTTTTGGAGTAATGGAAGAGAAGCCGAAGTTGTTGGAAAGAGGCAATGCGTTCATGCGTATTAACAAACAATTTAAAGGATTTGTAGATACGTTTTTTAGTGGGATGTAGAGCATTTTTAGCCCTGGTTGTTTTTTGTTCGATGTAGTATAAAATCAAAAATGTGACGTAGTTAACAGTTTATCACCGAGATAGTGACTATTATTCCCCCACTTCTGATTAAACACTTGAAGCAGGAATAAAAACAATAGCAAAGATTTTGCAGCGGTTGTTACGTCACTGTGATATTGAACATGCCCTTGTTCTCTATAAAATAATAAGAAAAGTGTAACAGCCGTTTTTCAAGTGTTATGTTATCCAAAAGGCGGTACGGACGCTGCCTCCTTTTTTGAATCCTATCTTTCATCCTATCACTATCATCTGCTTTAATTATCTGATTTTGTCTAATGAGTTTTTTTATGTATCACAAAAGGGACTCGTGTTGAGTCCCTTTGTCATAACGAAACAGGTATTTATTATCAACGAAGAATTAATTTTCTACCTCTTCCAATAAATAAACCCAACAATACGAATAATAGGTATGGGCTAAGTGTGCTTGCGCTCGTGCTTGAGTCTGTGTCACTACTTGAAGTATCTGAATCACTCGTGCCCGTTGCATCGAAAGCTTCAATTGTGACGGTTGCGGTGGCAGTTCCAATATTTCCTGCTGCATCGGCTACGGAGAAAGTAACCGTTGTGGTTGTGCCGGCGGGGAAAATTGATGGTGCATCATGGCTAACAGTGCCAGCCAATCCTACATCATCCGTTGCAGTAGCCGCAGCGAGAAAACTGGATATGCTTGCATCGCTATTTGCTGTGCCTGTTGCGTCGGTAGCTGCGACAGTAATATTTGCTGGTACTGTAATCACTGGTGCGGTGGTATCGGTGCTGCCGCTGCCACCACCGCTCGTTGATGCCATGCGGAAAAGACCACCACCTTGGGTACCGGCATAGATGTTTCCATCACTGCTCAACGTTAAGGATGTTACGCTTAATCCAGTTAAGCCGTCGTTGTTTTTACTCCAGGTATCACCACCATCTGTACTGCTGTAAACGCCGCTATCTGCTGGAACATTAGCACCGGTAACACCTATATAAAGTGTGCCTGCTCCATCATCAAGAAATGCGGTTGCCGCAGATCCAGCAGGGATTGAAGTGATCGATTCACTCCAGGTTGCACCGCTGTTGCTGCTTTTTCGTAGTGCGGTATTGAATGCAAACAAGGTTCCGTTACTGTCTTCGAAGATATCGAATGTGGCAAAGGAGCCAGTGTTGACCTGGTTCCAGGTGTCCCCGCTATCATCGCTATTGAATAAATTGACATATGTAGCATAAACATCATTATCACTTGCTGCGAGAAGGTCCGAAGGAGCTGCGATTACATCGCTGAATCGTGTTGTGTGGGTCCAGCTATTTGCGCCATCAGTACTTTTATAAACGCCGACGGTCGTGCCGAGGTAAAGGTTTCCATTAGGTGAAATCTCTAATGCATTTCCATTCATATAGGTCACACCATTTAGTAGCCCGTTATTTGCTGCAGACCAGCTACTTCCGTTATCAGAACTTTTGAATAATTCGCCACCGTCCATATTGCCTGTTGTTGATGCGTAGAGATTGCCACTACTATCTTCGGCCAGATCAGTTACCCGCCAATTACCATTGCCGCTGCTGGCGATGGTTTGAGTACTCCATGTAGTGCCGTTATCGCTACTGATTGAAACATCCAACTCTGCGGAACCCACTAATAGATCACCATTGCCACGAGTTGCCAAAGCGCTGATGTTAAGCGCGGTGAAGCCATTGTTAGTAAACTCCCAGTTGCTACCACTATCTGCGGTGCGGTAAATTCCCTTGCCTTCAAGCCCAGCTAATACTTGGTTGCCTGATGCACTTAGTACAGTGGTTTTTGTTAAAGGGGTGTTTGAAGAAGTCCAGCTAGTACCACCATCTGTAGAGCGGAAGATCATATGATCACCAGCATTATCGTCTAATACCGATGCAAAAAGTTCATCTGCTGTTGCAATGCTGAGTGCGTATGCTTTATAGGCACTCCCAGCTCCGTCAATCAAACCGCTGTTCATGGCAACCCAGCTTGTGCCGCCATCGCTACTTTTAAAAATCCCGGTCGGCTGGCCAAACGCAGCGTTTTCTACACTAATATAGACGTTGGCATTATCACTTTGAATATCTGAAATTTCACTGGCCAGTGGAAGATCTGCTGCGCCAACCTGAGCCCAGTTTGCACCAGCATCGCTGCTTTTGTAGACCATCTTGGCTTGTATGCAAAATAGGTCTCCATTACTGGTTTGTGCAAAATCTTCCACATCATAATAGATTGTGAATCCTGCGTTGATGTTGGATAAGCCAGAACTGGCGTCGGCCCACGTTGTTCCACCGTCGGTACTTTTGAAAATCGCACTTCCGCCAGCGGTGCCGGCATATACTGCATCGCTGTTATCCACAAACAGCGCGCCTACACTGCTATTTATTGTTGTGATTGTTGACCAACTTGCTCCACCATCTGTACTTTTATAGATTTCTGAGTTACTGCTAACACTACTAGCGTAGAGGTGATTCGCTGAATCCACAGCGATGGCAGAAATTTTTACGCTATTCAATCCGGTATTGATGCTTGACCAGTTTAAACCACCATCACTGCTTTTGAATATCCCACCTCCATTGGTTACAGAAAAAATATTACCGGAAGCATCGCGTGAAAAAGCGCTGACATTGCCACCATTTAGCGATTCAACAACGCTCCAAGCGGCATATACTGGTTGTGTGATGCAGAAGGTGAGTATGAGTAGTAAGCTATAGTGAAGTCGGTGTATTTTAAAACAGCAAGTTAGATTTTTCATGATCCATTCCCTCAATTATTGCATTATTATGGAAAGCATTGTGCAACGTCGCATTGGAAACCACATGACTGAAGAAGGCTTTTTTTATGACTAATATTCACTATTGTTTATGGTGAATTATGTGCTGATACTTACAAAATAGACAATTGCTGGGGTCTTATGATTTTTATTACACTTGTGGAAGACAACGCTGTGGCCGCTGATTTGCTCAAAGAGTATCTTTCAGGGGAGGAGCTGAAAGTTATCAGCCACTATAGTTCTGCAGAAGATGCATTGGCGCAGATTCCATCTTTACCCTTGCCTGATCTCATATTGATGGATATTGGTTTACCGGGGCTATCGGGTATTGAGGCGACTCGTCAGCTAAAACAACAATTTCCTGAGCTTGAAATTGTCATGCTAACAACCTTTGAAGATAGCCGCAGCGTGGTGGATGCAATTAAAGCGGGTGCATCTGGTTATCTGTTGAAGGCATCGACTCAAACGCAGATTCGAGATGCGTTATTAGAAGTGAAACGTGGCGGCTCTTATCTTTCAGGACGCATCGCCCGTAAGGTTCTTGAAGAGTTTCGTGAAGGTTTCTCACATAAAGATCAGAGCATGACTGAGGTTGAATCGTTAACCGCGCGTGAGCGAGAGATTTTGGATAAGCTGGTTGCAGGGGCGAGCTATAAGATAATTGCTGGTGAATTTAACATCAGTGTACACACGGTGAATAATCATATTCGCAGGATTTATGAAAAAATGCAGGTGAGCTCCCGTGCCGAAGCTGTGGCTAAAGCGATGGGTATTAAATAGCATTCAAATTTAATCGAACTCGTGTGCCTTCATTCTTATTGCTAGTAATTTCTAATTGCGCATTAATCTCTTTACTACGTTTATACATGTTGTTTAATCCGTAATGGCCAACGTTTTTTTGTTTAGCATCAAATCCTGATCCGTTATCAACGACTTCAAAAATAATATTCCCGCTATCATAGTTAATTCTTAGGATTACTTCAGTTGCCTGCGCATGTTTAATAATATTATTCAGTGTCTCTTGTAGGATGCGCAATAAATTTAGACTTTCTTTTTGGGATAGTTGCCTTTCGGGTAGAGCAGAAATTTCTGTCTCAAAGTGAATCTCTAAAGAGGATAGAATCTGTTGGTATTTATCATTCACATGGTTGAGTAATTCACCGAGCGTAGATAAATCTTCTTCCATCGTGAGAATCAGGTTTCGCATCTCTCCAAGGCCATCATTCAAATGGGTACGAAGCTGCTCAACGCGTTTGTTATCTTGTATCTGTGCGTCACGACTTATGAGTTCTGTCATCATGATTGCATTGGAAATATTACCGCTGATGCCATCGTGGATTTCCCGAGACAGTCGTTCACGCTCCTGCATGACGGCTTGTTGTTTCTCCATCTCCTGAATGGTTGAATAATGGCGTTCCACTTCTTTTGTTGCGGTGTGTACTCGCGCTTCTAATTCGCGGTTTAATGTTTCTGACACATTTAATGCTGTTACGAAACGCCCGGTTAGATGCCACGCCATAAAAAAGAAAATGACTGGGGAAAAATAGTGGTGCAGGTGTAAACCAACATTACCGATCGCGCCAGCCATTTGATATTGAAACATCCAGTCGTGAATACCCATTAACAGCAACAGCGCTAAGCCGATCGCAAGTTTTGCATAAAGGACGTTGCGCTCAAGCCAAGCCGTTCGAACTAATCCGCTGGTTATGATTAAACCGATTATCAGGCTGCCGCCATGAAACCAGCGTGTTGTGCTATCCAATGTCTCCAAGTCCACTAATAAATAGGTTAAACAAGCGGAGATTCCGTATAGAAGATAAAAGTGTTCCAACCAGGGCCGTGGTTTTTTGACAAATCGATAGGTAAATATTCCAAATAACAGCACCCACCAATCAACTGCGCTATGTGCAATCCATTCCCAGGTTTTTGTAGAAAAGGGTTGATCTTGCACAGCCATATTAAGACTGTAGATGGACCACATTAATACTGCGGCAGAAAACCAAAAATATTGCACATCTTCCCTGCGCTTTATCCATAGCGCGAGTACAAATAGACCAGTGGCGAATGTAATGGGGAAAAGGGCTGTGCTAATTTCAATCTGCAACAGGTTTTGTCGTGAATATTCTGCATCGAGAATATCTGTTGGTCCTAAGATAATCGGAGCCAGGTAACCGTAATTTGCATATGAGTTGAGTCGAATATGAATAACATTTGTACCCACGCGCCATAAACTGGTTGGTACATTTGCATAGAGTGGTCTGTTCCAGTTACGCGATAGCGGCTCGCTAAAACTACCACCATCTGCGAGAAATTGATCATTCAAATAAAGTGCGGCATTCATATTAAAACGACGCAAATAGATTCCCCAATGTTCTTTTGGTGGCTCAGGTAATTCAATTGTTAGTCGGTACCAGCCGTTGCGGCCCTGCTTATATTCTTCGGTTCCCCAATTATGTGAAAGCACCACTGGCTTCCAGGCTCCAGTAGGTGGAGGTTGAGTCGCTGAAGAAACTAACAGCTCCGCATTAGATAGTTCAATCACGGCATTTGCTGCTTTTGAGGCACTTGCTAATAAAAAAATTAGACAGATCAAACACAGCGATAGAGCAGCATGGTGATGGGTGCGCATAGCAAGTTCCAATGCTTTTTTGAAACGTACGACATTCATAAAAGAAATATTACGCGTTTTGGTGCTTTGATGTAAACGTAAACGCAATAGTTACTTGATAAATAATATTGACCGGAGTACATTAATGACCATGGTCATTTTTATCGGATTCGTATTCATGGCAACTCAACAAAAACGGCGTGAGAAAACACGCGCTAAGATCATTGACGCAACAAGAAAACTCATTGAAAAACAAAGCTTCGATGAGATTAGTGTTAATCAAATTGTACAGCAAGCAGATGTTGCAAAAGGGACTTTTTACCAGTATTACGATACAAAAGTTGATGTTTTGCTGGATCTTACCCGGGATGATGGTGTGGAGAAATTGGCTACTGCGATGCACGCGATAAAGGCTGGCGCCCCGATTATTCCATTTTTGGAAAGTTATATTCAAGGTATGTGTGACTGGTTTGAAAATCACGAAAATTATGCAGAAGCGATTGTTATTTCGTCGTTTAAATCGATTGGGCTTGAAGAGAGTAACGATCCGCAGCGATACAATCGAGCGTTTCTCGCTGAGTTGATGAAACATGGGCAAGCGCAAGGTGTTTTTCGAGACGACATCGATGCAGGAGAGTTGGCAAAAGTGATTGGTGCGGCCTTGATAGCCAGTGTGCTTGGATGGACGAAAAATCCGGTGAAGGGTGCGTTGGGCAAATCCATGCAAGAGAGTTTAAAAATTTTCCTTGATGGATCTCGAATTGAGAGGAAGAAGTCATGACCTTTTCCTTTCTGAATTGGAATCAAGCTGCTGAGTCAAATAGCAAAACTTGCGGGGGGAAGGCCTGGAATCTCGCTCGATTAAATCATTACGGATTTAAAATTCCAAGAGGTGGTGTAATAACAACTGCACTCTATCAGAGCGTTATATTACAAAACCCAGTCGGCTCTCTTATCCAAAAAATAAAAGAACTCCCCATTGGGGAAATCAACAATTCCGAAGTTGTACTATTTGATGAGGTAGAGCAGGCTTTTCTAGAATCTCAACTTCCTCAAGACTTCGATCAGACTTTAACGTATTTTTTAGAGCAGCAGGGGATCGTCAATTCTGCATTGGCAATTCGCTCAAGCGCCACGATGGAGGATGGTGCTGATGCATCGTTTGCAGGAATTCATGAAAGTTATTTGAATATTCAATCAATAGCTGAAATTAAAATAGCGATGCGAAAGTGCTTTGCATCTCTGTGGACGAGGCGAGCCGTTGCGTATCGTAGAAAACTCGGAATTGAAGATGGCGAAGTAGAAGCGGCTGTAATTATTTCTGAACTAATTGATGCAGAAATATCGGGAGTTGCATTTAGCTGCGACCCCAGTGGCAACGAACGTGATGCGGTAGTGATTAATGCCAATTATGGATTGGGTGAGTCAGTTGTATCTGGTCTCGTAGAGCCTGACGAGTTTGTGATTGATCGTTTCCACAATCGCGAGATTAAATCTCATATTGGAAAAAAAGAAAAAATCGCTGTCACGACTACAAATGGCACGACGTTAATTAATCGAGAAGGTGAAATTCAACCAAGCCTAAATGTTGATCAACTTAAACAGCTGGTCCGTTTGGTTGATCGGGTTTTCCATGCTGTCGGGCAAGGTACACAACATCAGGACATTGAATGGGCGTTAAGTAATGATGAATTTGTTTTGTTACAAACGCGGCCGGTAACAAAGATTCGAGATACATCCATAGATATTGGTGAAAAGCATTCAATTCATTGGTGTAACGGAAATTTTCGTGACTCTTTGCCAATGGTTCTCGGTGTGTTAGGCGCAGAGTTTAGTGGGTATCGCATTGATAGCATTATGCACACGATGTTTGAAGGCTGGGGTTATAAAGCAGACAAAGCGCATCATTTTAGGAAAAATTTCAATGGCCGATTTTATTGTAACTCTACGCTACTGCAGTGGCTATATTATGATGCGATTGGTTTTTCTCCAAGTTTGACTTGCTTGAGCTTGGGCGGTCATCAGGATGTGCTGGAAATTCCCAAGAGCTATAAAACCGGAATAAGGAAAGAGCTTGTTTGGCTGGTTCGCAAGTTAAAATATATGCGCCTTCGTGATGGTTTTATAAATCGGAGAGATGAAATATTTACAAGAGTTACACAGTTCAATAATACGCTCCGAAATAAAGACCTATCGTGTTTAAGTAACGAAGAGCTGGTTGATGACTTAAAGCTCATTGAGCAACAAATGGATGTTTACGATAAAGAGTTCATGTTTCTCACTTCCGCTTCAGGTGCAGCGTTAATACTCGTTCAGATACTGACAAAGTATTTTGCAGAGAAGACGAATTCTATTGTTAACGCATTATTGGAAGGTGACTCAAATATAACGAGTGCTAATCATGGATATGAGCTAATTGATTTGGCACGAATCGCAAAGAACGATTCAGATACAAGTCGGTTTTTTGAAAGTGAAAATTTCAATGCTGACGACTGGAAGAATGGAATTCCAGATAATTCAGCTTTCATGAAAGCATTTGATCACTATTTGCAACAATATGGTCATCGAGCGGTTTATGAAATGGATTTAAGCCAAACGAGATGGCGTGAAGATCCTTCTTACTTGATACAGTGCATTAAGGGGAATTTTGATGCGCTTGCTACGCCCATTGTCGATAAGGTTAAAAAAGAGAGTGGCGGTGACGTTTGGCTTTTAGTGAAAGAGAAAGTGCCATTTTATCTTCGTCCTATGATTAAAAAGCTGGTGAAAGAAGCTAAACAAGGTGCGGCACTGAAAGAAGAAAGTAAATCACACTACGCAAAATATATGGAAGTGCTGCGTTATGTGTTGTTAGAGATTGCAAATAGGCTATTGTTGAAAAATGTTCTGAATGAAAGAGACGATCTATTTCATTGCTCACGTTCCGAATTGATTTCAATATTGTATGGGGAGTGGAATGGAGAGCAACTTAAGTCTATTGTTGAAGAGCGCAAGAAAATAAAACTAAAGCTAGAAAAATTAGATGCGCCTGATATCGTCATCGATGATCAAGCGAAGACAATAAACTCTCAATCAGCTAACAACTCAAAAGACCTTATTGGAGTAGGTGTTGCGACTGGTATAGCTCAAGGGGTTGCACGAATTATCAATAATCCAAAAGATGGTGCACGCTTGAATCACGGCGATGTTCTTGTTGCCCCATCTACTGATCCATCATGGACACCATTGTTTCTAAACGCGTCGGCAATTGTGATGGAAACCGGCGGATTTTTATCACATGGCTCTATTGTTGCGCGAGAGTATGGGATTCCAGCTGTGGTTAATGTTGCGGGTGCCATGCGTGCAATCACCGATGGTGATTTGATAGAAGTAAATGGTGATGCGGGGATTGTAAACAAAACGGTGTGAATTTGAACTGTCACGGTAGTGTCTTAGCTGCTAGACTTATTTATGTAGGCTTGATTCATTTGTGTATTCGCAAAGCCTACGAGTTCGTCAGTCGTTAGTTTATTTTTTAGGAGCAGATTATGGCCGTAACAAATGAAGATTGCGTTCAAGCAGGTAAAGATGTCATTAACAAAATTAGAATGTATCTGCCTGAAGGTTTTCTCACCAAGTATTCAGTGGAAACGAATATAGGTAGCTACTACAACGTTCTATCTGGGCCTGATTATAAACAGCGGTTTGATGCATTTTACGATGGATTTTTTGCAGCGACATTCGGAAAAGGGGGGATTTCCTATCAACAGGTTTCGGGCTTTGTAACCCCAGCCCCTCATTATAATCGAAAGATATATATTCAAGATCCAATTGGTGCAAATAAAGGAACGATTCGTCACGAATTTCTCCATTGGGTGCAACATTATGATTTTTACCCCAAGTATTATATTAAAGGCGGAACAAAAAGTGCAGATGTTGTTGAGGGGATTACTGAGTATTTTACGCGGACGTTAATAACGGGGCGAACAAGTTATCCCAGGCAATATAAAAAAATGAAGTCGTTAGTCGACGCTAATCCGAGTTTGATCCATACACTTGGCAATGCCGCATTTTTTGGCGATGCCACTTCAATTCAAAAGATTCATGGTCTCTATTGGGGATGAAAATTATTCGTATTTGTTTTGCTGGGTTCATCGGTATTTGATCGAGAGTTAGGTTTCTCAATGACTTGTGGTTTTGTGTGACGAAGTCACACCCAGTACTATTTTTTAAACTTTCCTTGTCTTAAGAAGTTTATGGTTTGCTCAGCAACATCCTCGTTGTAGCGCATAAAAGAGTGGCTTGTTTCGATCACAATAAAATCGCTCATGCCATCTACCTTTGTAGATTCTACTGGAACTAAGCCATCGTGATCCCCATCGAAAACATCTTTGGTGAAATCTGATGTTGAATCAGTTTTTCCAGCAATTACACCAACGGGATAGTAAGGGTCTTTTAGGTTTTTTATAAAGCCATTTTTTGTTGTGCCAAGTGAATGTGTCATTGGGCCAGCAAACTGCATGAGCCAATGGTCTCGGAAATGATCGACAATTGGTGTTCCTTTGTTGGGAGATCCAATCAAAACCACATGGCCAAGATTTTCTTGCTTGTTGTCTTGTAAGTAGGCGCGAATTAACAAGCCTCCCAATGAATGGCCAACAAAATGAACTGTTGTTTCTGAGTTTGTGCAGCAGTCTCTTATTTGTTGCGAGATATCTTTCAATATTTTCTCTGGCGTGACATCCATTGATTCATAACCAATGTTATGAACATCGTAACCTGCATATTCCAGACGGGCAGCCAAGAGCCACATGGCCATCTTGCTACGTCCTAAACCATGGAGTAGAACCACACTCTCTTCTTCGTTCGCGATACTCTGATCTCTATTCTCATGAGCCATTAAAGTAAAGGTTCCTGCGAAGGATAAAAAAATGATTAATAGAGCTGTAATGGATTTGGTTTTCATGATTTTTCCTGAAGTCTGGGCTAATTTTAGAAAAGTGACTGTCTGCCTAACAACGCTACTTACTCTCCGCCCTCAAATACTTCTTTATTCTCAAGTTGAGCAACTTCTGAATCCAAGCCTGTTGATACAAGTGGTGCTTCTTCTGCGTTTTGCCAGGGCAGTTCTGGCCACCACTTCACCATCGAGGGCGGGTTGGTTGGGTCAAAACTTTCACCAGGTTTTGGAAAAACAATCGTTGTTTGTGCATCTTTATTCGCATTCATTAAACGTTCAACGGGTTCTGTCCAGTTATGCATGGCGAGATCAAAGGTCGCCCAATGTACTGGCATCATCACTTTTCCGCGAACTATTTTGTGTGCTTGCAGTGCTTGTTCAGGGCCAATATGTACATCTGGCCATAAAGCGTTATAAGCACCAAGTTCAATCATGGTTAAATCGAATGGGCCAAGTCGTTCGCCAATCTCTGAAAAGCCAGGGAACATAGCCGTGTCGCCACTGTAATATACGTTGTGTTTAGGGCCGGCGATTGACCAGCCTGACCATAGTGTTTCATTGAGGTTTATATTCACCAATGAGCGGCCAGAGAAGTGGCGCGCCGGTGTTGCTGTTAGTGTTAATTCGCCAAGCTTGATATCTTCCCACCAATCCAGTTCGACAATTCGAGAACCATCCACTCCCCACTCCTCCAAGTGAGCACCAATGCCAAGAGGAACGACAAATTTTGGAATATAGTTTTTCAGCGCTTTAATTGTTGCTTCGTCTAGGTGATCAAAGTGGTCATGAGAAATCACAACGGCATCAATGCTGGGCAGTTCATTTAATGATAGTGGTGGCTCATGAAATCGTTTTGGCCCAAGAAATGAAAAAGGCGATGCGCGCTCGCTCCATACAGGATCGGTTAATACTTTATAATTATCGATCTCGATCAATACGGTGGAGTGTCCGAGCCAGGTTGTGCGTAAACCGCTTTCTGGTGGTGTATCAAATTCGCTCTTCTTTCTCTCAACAATAGGCAGAGATTCCGTTGGAGCCGTGTGTTTAGCGTTATTCGTAAATGTAGCGGTGATCATCTCCCAAAGCGATCCCTGCGTTTGATCAAGTTCGTTGCGAAACTTTCCGTCCTCCCATTGAGGGGAGTTTTTAAATCGTTCTAAACGATCACCTGTTGCTTTCGCTGGTTCTTTAACATAGGCAACGGCTCCTAATGCAGTTGCGCTAAGTAATATGAATGTTATTAACATGCTTTTTATCCTTGAGGTTAATAGCTTCATGACGGTTATTCCTTTTGGTGATATTCAACCTAAAAAGCAGTTGATTCACGAAATATAATGCAGGCTCTTGCTTCACCAACCAGGAGAAGACACAATTTTCATTACGCACTTACCTAAATCGCTATCTCTTTTATGAATGACTAGTCAGTCATGGCGATTGCTAAACTAAATCATTATTCAGCTGAAATACCATTCCAAAGTAAGGCAAAGCTCGCGTTACAAAAATCACTTAGACTTTCACCTTCCAGCTTATTATTAATTGCGTATTTCACTGCGGCATCTACGTTCGAGGACATTACACACACAAGATAGTCTAGCGAAGTTTCTGCTAATACTTTGTCCTTCAGTCCGGCTTCCATTAAATCCAGCAGCGGTTGAAACTCAACAGCAACTTGCTCTTGTGCTTTCTCGCTCACTAAATTCGATAGGCGCAGTTGTTCTAATAAAAGGAAGCGCACGGGATTTTTAACCCCCCAGCTAATTAATGTTTGCCATAGATATTCAAAATGCAATTGAACATTTTTTTCTGTTGGTGCGTTCGACTGAATTATTATTAAAAGTTCGTGTTTCAGCTGAACGTAAACTTCGTCGATCAACGCTTCCTTGGAAGGAAAGTAGTTAAATAACGTGCCGGTCGCTACCTTCGCGTGTTTTGAAATACGTGCAGTTGAAGTATTCCAAAAGCCCTCTTTCGAGAAGAGATCAATGGCGGCTTCGATTAGTTGGGTGCGTTTGTCATTCATGTTTGTGACTATAGTAATGATTGACTGATCAGTCAATATTGTATTTGTGATATTTGTCAAACCAACCATCAGGATACTTATTTGTTCAGTATAATCAATGGATTGGATATGTTGTTTTGTATGGAATGTAATCGAGATGCAGGATGTGACTAATCCCTACATGCTCTTTTTTGATCGAATTATGGCAAATTCATACAGTTTGCATAGAATGTCGTCGTCGCTGGCCAGTCGGAGAAAATTCCGATGATACCGACTTCTTTGACAAGCACGTCCAATATTTCATAGACATCGCCTTCGCTTTCAACAACGTCTTTTACAGTTTGATAGTACCAGCCACCACCTGTATCTAAGAATCCAGATCGTTCTAATGTCCAAGTGACGATATCTAAACCCGCCGTTTTTGCGGCAATAGCATAGTCGGAAGGTGTGATCTGGCCACCCTCAGTTTTGAGTAACATCCACATGGGAGGCGCGATGATTTCTACTCCTCGCTCAGATAGCTCTTTCATACTGGGTGACCAAGTCGTCGGGTTTGTATGGTCGAATGATGGAGCAGTGAATCGCCCATCGAGATAGATTGCTTGCTTCCCAAATTCGGGAGCGTGCTCTATCCAATATAAAATGTGGTTGAGGTTAAATGATTGTAGCCAGACATTTTTGGGATCAACTCCCGCTGCTCTATATTCATCTACTAATTGTTGAGCATAGACATCATTTGAATAATCACCCTGATAAGGCATAGTAACGTCTGCCGATTTGAGTTCAGGGATGAATTTAGCGCCGAGCTTTTGTAAAAGCACGATACTCTCTGCATGAGTCAATAATGTGCTGTTATTACGATAGAGGTCGGTGCGCCAGTTAGCGGTGGCATTAAGGTATTGATCTAAGGTTGTCGCATCACTATTTGCTGCATCCATTTTTCCTCTGAGTGTTTTAAACTCCTTCAATGTAATGTCACTTGTGCAGCATTTCACTTTTGCATAAGGCTTGTTACTGGCGAGGTTAGGAGGGGAGGCGCATTTAGATGAAAGAGGTGTTTTCAGAATATTTGTTGTTGTGTGTAAATCGCATTGAGAATGTCGGCAAACTAACGCTCTATCTTTCGTGAAAGTCACATCACACTCTATTTTCCCGGCTCCCATTCTAGCTGCTGCTTCATATGACTCGCGAGTATGTTCAGGAAACTGCAACGGTGCGCCGCGATGACCGATGGAGAAATCACTCCTTATAAATGGACCATTTCCGCATTGTGCGAGTTTTGTTTTTAGAGCGCTTGGCTTCATCTTGTCGACCAAATAAAAGGGGCGCACACCTAATTGAATAGCATGATTAGACGGAGTATGGAGAATGCCGCCTGGCTTTGTAATACTGGCGCATGATGAGAGTGTTGCGAGAAGGATAATCCAGACTATGTAAATAAGTATGTCTTTTATCATAACGATACTTCCTGTTCCGTTAGTCAACGACGTGAATAGGCTAGTATAGCAAGCTTAAAAAAAATAATTATACGTGGTTCTTCTCTCCGTGCTACTACGAAAAAACTGAGGAGCTATTGATGGACGTTCGTATTGTTGATGTGAGTGATTAGTTGAAGTGCTAATTTGCACCACTTTTATCTTTCGCGCTTTGTACGTTGCTTTTTTTTAGTGCACTATCTCTTTATATCCTCCCAGCTGAAGCCCTATCTTGCTGATAAATAGGGTTGAATTGAGTTTGGCATTGTAAATGCAGCTTAGAGTTTGTAGTTATAATTGAATTGATTTTATGGGCCGGGAAATATTAATTGTTGCAGATAACGATTTTCATATTGCTTCTTTTGAACAAGCAATTGCTGAAACCGATTATCAATTGAAAGCGGTGATTAACTTCGATGTTAATTTGAATCAGTACGTTGAGCAAAGTCGCCCAAGCGTAATCATCATTGATGTACAAGCTCCGCTAACAATTTATTTAGAAAAGATTCGTGATGTAAATGCTAGTCATCCAACACCGGTAGTTATGTTTACGCAGATGAATGATGATGCAGATACGATAGAAAAAGTAGTTAACTCGGGTGTGCACGCTTATATCGTAAATAATATTGAAAGTGAGCGCATAGGAACAATTATTGATACAGCAGTTGTGCGGTTCAAACAGTATCAGTCGATCAAACAAAAATTAGACGATACCCAAGCAACTCTTGAAGATAGGAAGGTTATCGATAGGGCTAAGGGTTTATTGATGGAGAACCGAAGCATGTCAGAGCAAGATGCGTATACAACATTACGAAAAATGGCGATGGATCAGAATAAAAAAATCGGAGAAGTTGCTAAGAACGTAGTTGAGATGTTTAAGTTTATTAATTAAAAAACTTTACTTAGGTCGTCAATGCTGATGACTGATTGGAAATAATTAACATTGAATTGCAATCACTGTTGGTTGCGTTAGGCAAAGGCGCCTACTCGATATTTATTTAGATATCTGAGTAGGCGCCTTTTTTATTGGGATAGGATTATGGAATCGAATATGTCGAAAAAAAATGAGGATCCAATAGTCATTGTGGGAACAGGTCCGGTTGGGATTCGCGTTGCCAATGAACTACTGAGCATCAATCTCGATTCCAATATTGTTATGTATGGTGATGAGCCGTGGGAACCGTACGATAGGATTGCACTTTCGTCTCTATTAGCGGGAGATGTGAAGTTTGATGAAATTGCCAATCATGTCTCCTCCAGTTCAGTATTGCAGCATCACAACTGCGAAATAGTCTACTTCAACAAAGAAGAAAAATATGTTGTGGATGTTGATGGTAATCGTCAGCCTTACAGTTCACTTGTTCTTGCCATAGGGTCATCTGCGCATATACCAAATATCCGAGGAACAAAGCTCGATAATGTTTATACCTTCCGCAAGATGCACGATATTGATCAACTAATTGCTCGTCGCGTCAGGAGTCGCTGTACAGTTGTTATTGGTGGCGGTTTGCTGGGGTTGGAAGCTGCGCGTGCCATGCAAAAGAATAATACCCGCGTAGTGATTGTGGAGCATTCATCACGTTTGATGAATCGTCAACTAGACGACGACCTAGCTCAAGTGCTTCTGGAAAAGATCATTGGGTTAGGTATAGAGGTCCGCCTTGCCTGCTCTGTTAAAAGTATTAATGGTGAACGAAACGTTGAGTCACTTGAAATGAGTAGTGGAGAGTCCATTGAATGTGATTCAGTAATACTTGCGACAGGTATTCGCCCCAACAAGGATATTGCGTTGACGGCTGGGTTAAACGTCGGACGAGGGATTAAAGTTGACAATAACTTACGTACATCAGAACACGATGTTTTTGCAGTTGGCGAATGTTGTGAACATAAAGGAGAAGTCTACGGATTAGTGGCACCCGGTTACGAACAGGCATCAGTCGTTGCACGAGTCATTAATGGAGACGATACGCAATATCTTGGTTCGATCACATCCAGTAAATTAAAAGTGTTTGGTGTCTCTGTGAAGAGTGCAGGGGAGACCGGAGATAAAGTGGATACGCTAACCGATCATATTATTCGTTATCAGTCACAAGATAGTAATTATCGCACTATAGTTTTGCGACACAGAAAAATAATCGGTGCCATGGGGATTGGTGAATGGCCAGAGTTTTCCCGTCTCGAGGAGTCAATTGCGAACAAACGATCCATATGGCCATGGCAGCTTGCGAGTTTTTCGCGAAGTGGGAGCGTGTGGCAAGGTGGGGATAGTCATGATGTTTCAAGTTGGCCCGCAAACTCACTTATCTGTAATTGCAAAGGCGTCAGTCGCGCTGATTTGAGTCGCTGTATTTCTCAAGGCTGCAAAAGCTTTGAAGATATTCAATCTCAAACGCAAGTCTCCAGTGTGTGTGGCACTTGCAAACCGTTGGTTATGTCGTTACTTGGCGAAAACCAGAAAATGAAACCACAAGTTGCTTATAAGACGCTGGCCGTTCTAAGCTTGATTGCGTTGTCCATCTTAGAGCTTTTTTTGTTTCTCAATCCAGTGCCTTACAGTGTTAGCGTGCAAGAGATGAATGTTGATCAATTGTGGATTGATTCGCTCTATAAGCAAATTACGGGATACACAATTGTAGGGATAACTATTCTTAGCATCTTCCTTGTTACGTTACGTAAACGTTTGAATGTTAAAAGGCTAGGAGAGTTTGCTTATCTTCGGGTGAATCATGTGTTACTAAGTATGATCGCGCTGATTCTTCTTGTTGCACACACCGGGTTTAACTGGGGCAACAATCTAAATTTCTATCTTTTAGTAACGTTTATTGCAGCTAGTATGATTGGTGTTGTTCTAAGTGTTTTGAATGCGGCGGAACATAAAATTTCCCCCAGTATTATAAAACGATGGCGCTTTACTATTAATCAATTACATATCATCGTGACTTGGCCTTTGCCTGTGTTTTTGGGATTTCACATAACATCGGTTTATTACTTCTAATATGAAAACTCTATTCATCAAAAGTCCGTTGTTATGGGCGTGGTTGCTACTAACGTTACTCATGACTGGTTTCTATTTCGATCGCTTAAGCGGTGACGACAAAGATGTATTTTTACCGGGGGCTGCGACAGATGGCCACTATCAAATAATTAACAATTGTAGTACTTGTCATGGCGATGGATTTGAAGATCAGAAGGTGTTGCAAAAATCATGTGTCTCCTGTCACGGAGAAGAGCTGAAAGCGATAAACGATTCGCATCCAAAAAAGAAGTTTCTCGATCCTAGAAATGCAGATCGCCTAGCGATAATTGATGCGACCTACTGTGTTACGTGTCACGTAGAGCACCAACCAGGTCGAACAGGTGAGATGGGAGTGACTTTGCCAGAAGACTTTTGTATTTACTGTCATGACGATGTTGCAAAAAATCGGAAAAGTCATGATGGGTTAGAGTTTGATACATGTGGGAGTGCGGGTTGCCACAACTACCACGACAATAAAGCACTATATGAAGACTTTTTGATAAAACATAAAAATGATCCTGTTTACAACTCAGAGGTAGATGCAGCGATGCAAGTGCTGGAGAAAGACTTGAAAGCATATTTTGAAAAACAGGATGAAAAATACTTAAAAGTCTTAAAAATGGAAGATCAAGATTCAGGAATTGAGCAACTAAATTGGAAAGTATTCGCCCAGTGGGAAAAGTCTGGACATGCAGCGTCGGGTGTTAATTGCTCTGAATGTCATACGGATAATGCAGTTTGGAGTAGCCGTGTCGATATGGAGAGCTGTGAAAACTGTCATGAATTAGAGGTAATCGGTTTTAAGAGAGGAAAACATGGAATGAGTTTGTTGGCATCCAATGCAACAATTTCAGTATCTAATTCTCGATTGCCGAAGAGTGAAGCTAAAGCGAGTTCGAACAAAACGAATAAGAACTTGAGTTGCACGAGCTGTCATTCCGATCATAACTTTAATGTCGAATATGCTGCGATTGATGCATGTCTTGGTTGTCATGAAGATGAGCATTCCAGAAATTTTAAAAAGACAAAACACTATGCAAGTTGGTTGGGCGTAAAAAATGGATCGTTGAAGAAAGAAGAAGGTGTTACCTGTGCAACATGTCATCTACCGAGAAAGCAAGTTTCGGAAAACGGGGTTAAGCGGACACTTGTACAACACAATCAGAATGAAAACTTAGAGCCTAATGAAAAAATGATAAGGAGTGTTTGCATGAGTTGCCATGGATTGCAGTTCTCTCTTGAATCGTTAATGGATGAAAATCTAATTACATCTAATTTTAACGGGATGCCAACAGTCAAGAACAAAGGTTTTGATATGGCAGTGCAAAGAGAGATTGACAAGAGAAATGAGAAAAAGTAACGGCGCTTTTTGCTCGATGTTTTGAAAATTATCAATAAAAGAGGAAAGAGTGATGAAAAAAAATCTATCTAAATTATTTGTAATGACACCTGTAACCGTGTTGATAGCTGCTTCTATGGTGGGATGTCAGAAAGAGGAAGCCGAACAATCAGCAGGCGTTTCTCCAAAGCTTATGGCTGATGCTATTCATTCAGTTTTAGAAGCTGACAGAACTGTTTATACAAAAAAAGTCATTACGCGTTTGGTGAAAGAAGAAAAAGTGATTAAAGCCAGTGAACAATTTGAAGATGATAAAGCGCTGCCTTTACCTGCTCAGATGTTTCGCTTCGGTTCCGAACTTGTTGCGGAGAAAGATAGTGGTTTTAGTTACAGCTTACAATCTTTATGGCCTATTAATAAACAAAATGAACCAAAAACAGAAGCGGAAAAGACTGGCCTTAAATATATCGCGGATAACCCGGGGCAAAACTACTACACAGAAGAGACGTTGGGAGGCACAAACTACTATACCGCCGTTTATCCCGATGTTGCTGTTGCACCTCCATGTGTAGATTGTCATAACGACCACAAAGATACGCCTAAAACTGATTTCAAAATTGGCGATGTCATGGGTGGTGTAGTTATTCGAATCCCGCTTTAAAAGAATGCACTAAATACACAAATTTATGTGTTAACTCAGAGAAATGTAAAGAAGGAAAAATGTATGAAACAGAGCAAAACAAATACTCGCAGCGTTGTGAGTACTATCCTAACGGCAGGAGTTGTCTCTTCGGCGATGATGTTCTCTTCTACTGTAATGGCAGAAGGAATAACAGAAGCACTTACTGGTGGTAAGGCGAAGGTTGATGTACGAGTCAGGCTGGAGACTAATGATACAGATGACGCCAACAATAAAGATGCTGCTACAGCGGTTACCGCTCGTACACGTATAGGGTATGAAACCGGTACATTTGCTGGACTGCAAGCTTATGCCGAGTTCGAAGATACGATGGCATTAGTAGACGAATATGCACCGCAAGATACAACGTTTGATCCGGTTGTGGATCCTGAAGGAACTGAATTAAATCAAGGATACTTAACATACAAAGGTATCGACAAGTTTTTAGTTAAAGTTGGTCGTCAACGTGTCATTCTTGATAATGCGCGTTTTGTGGGTAATGTCGGTTGGAGACAAAACGAGCAGACTTATGATGCAGCATTATTACAAACTACCGTTATCCCCGGTTTGACGGCTAGTTATGCGTACGTGACTCAAGTCAACGGTATTAAGTATGAATCTGCAGAAACAGATACGCAGCTCGTTAATGTCAGTTATAAAACAAAACCTGCCAAAATTACTGGTTACTCCTATATGATCGATGGAGACGGAGCTAAAGGAGACTCCATGACAATGGGGGCGAGCGTGTCAGGTAAAGTACCGATGGGTAGCATGAAGTTACTCTACAATGCAGAGTTCGCACAAATGGGGGGTTATGCCGATAACGATTCCGGGAACTCTGCGAATTATATGGCTGTCGAAATTGGTGCGGCACTGAAACCCGTAACGATTAAAGTTGGTCACGAAGTGCTTGGTGGGGATGGAACAACAAGTTTCCAAACACCTTTAGCGACAAAACATAAGTTTAATGGTTGGGCTGACAAGTTCTTAGTGACTCCAGTAGATGGTTTAGTCGATACCTATTTAACAGCCGTCGGTAAAGTTGCAGGCGTTAAACTATTAGCGACTTATCATATGTTTTCGTCAGATAATGGTGGAGACGATTATGGTAGCGAGCTTGATCTACTAGCGGTTAAGAAGTTTGGTAAAAACTACAGCGCAGGTGTGAAGTATGCAGCTTATACTGCTGGAGATATTAAGGAAGATACTAATAAGATGTGGTTATGGGGTGGTGTTAGCTTCTAAAACCACATGACGACCAATGGGGCAAGCTTCGCTGAATTTCATCACCCTCATTCTCAGATGATCTCGAATCCCTTGCCCCACCCGTTTCACGTGCGGTGAACCTAAACTACTACTTAGACCTCGCACCCTAAGTCGTTCACCGCACATTTTTATTTTTCTTATTTTAGTGATGAACTTGAGCTAGTGGTTGAATCTTAAATCTTCGATGCAAGAAACCACCAAATAACACGTAGCAGATGATAAAGTCCACAGCACCAATTAATACTCCGTTGTTGATTGTTGTATTAAAGCCATAACTGAAAAAATAGATATCAACAGCAACAAACGCTAACAATATGCCATGTATGTTGTTTGCCTTAGCTGTTCTTCCAAATACGCTGGGAAAGGAAATCTTGGCCTTAGCCATCGCGATATGTACAATCGAACTGACCAATAAAAAACCTACCATAAAGTCGATAATTGAAAATTCCATAACTCGCCTCGTCGTTTTCGTTGATTAATTGTGAGGCTCTACTATACCTGTCGCTACGGGTACTTCGATTGCACGTCGTTATCAAAATGTAACAATAGGTTTCAGATTACATTGTTGTAACATACTGTTACAAAATCACCCTGAATTTATTAATGGATAACGATATAGTAAGTATTATGGAAGGACAACCCAAAATACTCATTGTTGACGATGATCGTGAGATTCGTGATTTACTGTGCAAGTTCCTTACAGCGCATCAACTGCGTTGCGAAGCAGCTGCAAATACGCATGAGGCAGATAAATTACTCACTCATGGCCAGTATCAGCTTATTGTATTGGACCTCATGCTTCCCAATGAAGATGGTTTGAGTTTCTGTCGTCGGTTCCGTGCTCAATCAAGCATCCCTATCATTATGCTGACTGCTATGGGGGAGGAGACTGACCGAATCGTTGGCTTGGAATTAGGGGCAGATGATTATTTGGCAAAGCCATTTAATCCCAGGGAGTTGCTAGCGAGAATTCGTGCCGTTTTGCGACGACAACAGAATATACCGGTAGCTAGTTTAGATACAGAAGGTAAAGTGCTGTGTTATGAATTTGAGGGGTGGCACCTTAATCCTCAAAAACGAGAGTTGTATAATACAGATCAAGTACTCGTCACGCTCACTTCTGGTGAATACGATCTTTTGCTTACTTTCGTTGAACATGCTCAGGTAATGTTGTCACGTGATGAGTTGCTGGATTTTACAAAAGGACGAGAAGGTGGTCCATTTGATCGAGCAATCGATGTTCAGTTGAGTCGATTACGAAGAAAGCTTGAAGACGATCCGAAAATACCAAAGCTCATAAAAACGGTGAGAAATAGTGGATACCTATTTAGTGCTACTGTCGGGCGAGTAAAATGCAGCTAATGCCTAGCGGGTTACTTAGCCGTGTTCTATTTATCTTGATATTAGGTGCGATGGTTGTTGTGTTTGATATCGTACTCTTCTATTCGTTTTATCTTGATGCAGAACCGACATTAGTTGATTGGATTTTACTGCTATTTCTTGTACTCGGTGGGCTGGGTGCTGTCGCCTACTTGATATCTTTTCAATTAATTAAACCGTTAAAAAACTTATCAGGCGGCGCAATACGATTCAGCAAAGAGATGCATAACGAGCCTATTCCACTTGTTGGGCCTACTGAAGTTAAAGATGCCGCAGCAAGTTTTAACCAGATGCAAGCACATGTTGAGCGATTTATTGAGGAACGCATGCAACTTATTGCTGCAATTTCACATGATTTACGTACACCTCTTACTCGTTTGAGACTGCGGGTGGATTCTATCAGCGATGAGCAGCAGCGGAACAAAGCTTTAGCTGATATCGATAATATGAACGCGATTGTTATGTCTGTTCTGTCGTTCATTCGCGATGATGCTAAGCAGGAGAAAGTAGTAAAAACTGACTTGACCTCGTTGATATGCACAATATGTGATGAGATTAGTGATACCTTTGGTCCAGCTGTTTGCAACGAAACTCAATCATTTGTAACATTTTGCAAGCCCACCGCAATGAAGCGTGCGCTGAATAATGTAATCGAAAATGGGGTTAAATATGGTGAGGAAGTTTTGGTTGTTTTGCGAAGGCAAGGTGAAACTATTCTTATCGAAATTACTGATAGAGGCCCCGGTGTTGAGGAGGATGAGTTAGAAAAAATATTTATTCCTTTCTATCGTGTGGAAAAATCACGGAATAGAGAGACTGGCGGGGTAGGGTTGGGGCTTTCTGTCGCAAAGACATTAACTAAGGATCAGGGCGGGGAATTAAAAATAGAAAATACTGCACCTTGTGGCCTAAAAGTCTCTATCTCATTACCTATCAAAGAAGTTTGTAACTACTCAGCGTAATTATCTAAAGAAATCGTTTGACAAGGTTTTGTTACAATGCATACACCAAGCATTTAAAATGCTTGGTGTATGAAGTAATACTAGATTCTAAATTCAGAATACAGGTGCATCACCAAAGTTATTATCCCAGCCAAATGGATTGATTCCTAGCGGATAAGAAATTGGAATTAAATCCGCTGGCAATGTGCCTTCGGTAAATTCTAAATATCGTTCTTCGCCAGTAGCACCAGTTGAATTGTTATTGACACGTTGATACGCAAAACCAACAGGAGCTGGTGTTGGTATTTCAGGTTCGTTGTTTGTATTTATCGAACAAGTAGAGTAACCAGCTGGGCATGGCTCTCCTGGTAAGCCAATCACAGTTTTACTGTTTGAATATTCTGCAAGTTCAGTTGCTGCGATCCAAGTGACGCTTATATCATTTCCGTCTGCCCATGAAACAGCACTGCCATCGAAATCATTCGCGAATCTTTCTACGGTCAAGTTTCCGGCTGTCGTTAAGTCTTCAGAATGCATATAGTCTCTTTCGTTTGTTGGAAAAAAACCACCAAAACCGGTTCCTGTCCCTTTAAGACCTGTCGCTTGCGCGTAAACAAACGCTTGTCGTTTTGTGGCATCCGAATCTGTTGGTGTTTCGTTGTCACCTAGAATAACGGTTTGAGCAACTCTCAAATCTTGTCCTATTCTATTATTCGAATCAGGGTTGCGAGGAACTATATTAGTTTCATAAGCTGTGTAGTTTGTATAGTCAAAGCTTGAAGCAATTCCTGTCGTATCGTTTCTAAAAGATTGGTGAAGCTTTGTTGTGAAACGATCATCAGCAGGAGTTGGAGGTGAATTGGGGTGAAGCTCTGGTATTGGTCCAGCTGGATCATCAGTAAGGTTATGAAAGTAGAAGTTTGGGTCTAATCTCAACATGCCTTTCTGAATTTCAGATACGTCAAGAAACTCATCTTGCGAATCTCTAACTACTTGTTTAACTGCTACGCCTTGGTCAAACGATTCTGGGCCGGCAACTGCGAAAGGTACATAACTCTCAGAACTAAAAGTGACATTGGAAGGGTTGTAATCACCAGTTAAGTTTGTGTCGTCAACAACGATTGTTCTCAAGTATGTTTTGACTATGCCGGTTAATGGGGCAGAGAATTTTATTTCTTCATACAAAAAACCATCGTCTTGAACTAACACTTTGCAGGTGATATTTGTATCGTCACAGGAGAAGCCGCCTGTCGGTGTTGTACTTGGAGCAAGATATTCTGGAATACCATTTGGTACTGCTTCTGGGGCTAACGCTCCAGACGCGGTTGCACCTAGCCATAAATCGTCTTTCTTTCCAGAGTAAATGACCCCTTCTTCGATTACCCAGTTATCATAGGGCGTAGGTGCCCCAGCCAATACACTGCCTGAGCAGATTGGTACGACTATTAGAACAGCACTTAATTTTTTCACCCACATTATAAATTCCCTCAAGAATTAACTCTGTTTTCAAGATTGGGGTGATTTAACTCGAAGAAGAATGAAATGAAGCTTGGCTTCATAGCAGCTTCTTATGCATGCAAAATAAAAAATGGACATTATTTGTGCAATGCAATCAAAGAAGAAATTTATACAACTACCCAAACTAATATTGGCCCTAAACAATACTAAAAAATAAACCAGTACGTATGTTTCGGTCCAGTATTGGGTGTCATCAGATAACTATCTTTGATATGAGCAGGAACTCCCCAATTCCGTTTATATTTTGTATAGTTATTATTCTAAAAGACTATCATGCTTAAAGTTTAGCCGTCAATAAAGATGTGAATAATTTACCAAATTCATCCTTTGTGCATATATTGCGGTTAAAAATTAAACGGAAAATAATTTTGTAGCACTTAATCGTCTACTATTAAACCTTAAGAAGTAATTAAGAACGTGAGATAAAAACACCTTATTGTTTACTACTCATGTTAAGCGCCCACGAGTTGCACTAATTGGATAATTTTGTTGTCGTGTTGAGTCGTAATCTTTAATTAACTCAAATTCATTTTCTTCACCGTCACGCAAGTTTTTGTCTCTTCTTGTTAATAGTTGTTAGTTACCTATTTGAAATACGTCATCCTGTTCTATTTGGGAATAGCCTACCGAGGCAAAGCATGTGACTTCAACTGATTATTCTAGGTTCAAAAGTTTGTAATATAACGTTGTTCATCTCCTAAGCAAAAATTCGTAATGCTCCCTGTATTGGTGCAAAAATTTCATTTGAGGTAATAAGTTAAGGAGTAGGTATATGAATAAGCTCCTGAATTTGTGAACGTTTGTGTGGTAATCGTTGGGTTGGCAGTTCTTTTGCATTATACCTAGAAACAAAGGTTGCCAATGTAGGCAATCAATGAATTACGAAACCATTCCGCTGTTGGAATGGTAGCGGACAAAGACGTCCACCAACATCGAGCGTTAGCGCTCGTTCGTTGGTGGGCGTTTTTTTTTGCTTTTAAATTTTGGAGAAAGAAGATGAAAGAGTTATCGATCACTAAAGATGCAAAGCTTCAATCAAAGCGAAGGTTCTTAAAAAAGTCATTACTCGCGTTTGCTACAGCTGCCGCTTTTACCTTTGGTGTGACTAACAGCTCTACGAGTTATGCGGAAATTGGTGAGCCAGAAAAAGAAGATCTAAAGTTTGGCTTTATCAAATTAACAGACATGGCCCCCCTGGCGATTGCTTATGAAAAAGGTTATTTCGAAGACGAAGGCTTGTATGTCACATTAGAAGCACAGGCAAACTGGAAAGTACTTTTGGATCGCGTAATTGATGGTGAGCTAGACGGTGCACATATGTTGGCAGGTCAACCACTTGGTGCAACCATTGGTTTTGGAACCAAAGCCGATATTATTACCGCATTCAGCATGGATTTGAATGGAAATGGAATCACCGTTTCAAACAATGTTTGGAAGGAGATGAAAAAGAATATTCCCAAACAAGCTGATGGTAAACCGGTTCATCCAATCAAAGCTGATGCGCTTAAGCCAGTGGTTGAAAGTTATAAAGATGAAGGTAAGCCTTTCAAAATGGGAATGGTATTCCCAGTATCAACACATAACTATGAGCTGCGTTATTGGTTAGCGGCTGGTGGAATTCATCCAGGTTATTACGCACCGCATAAAGGTGACACAAGCGGAACGATAGATGCCGATGCGCTTCTTTCAGTAACACCGCCACCACAAATGCCATCGACAATGGAAGCAGGAACAATTGACGGTTACTGTGTGGGTGAGCCATGGAATCAACAAGCTGTATTTAAAGGTATAGGTGTTCCGGTTGTTACCGACTACGAGATCTGGAAAAACAATCCTGAAAAAGTTTTTGGTGTTAGTAAAAAATGGGCAGAAAAAAATCCTAATACCCACATTAGTGTCGTCAAAGCGATGATTCGTGCGGCGAAATGGTTGGATGATGAGAACAATAAGAACCGACCGGAAGCAGTGAAGATTCTTTCAAAACCCTACTATGTTGGTGCAGACTACGATGTAATTGCAAATAGTATGACCGGCACATTTGAGTACGAAAAAGGCGACAAACGTTCAGTGCCCGATTTCAACGTGTTCTTCCGTTACAACGCAACATATCCTTACTACTCAGACGCGATTTGGTATTTAACGCAAATGCGCCGTTGGGGACAAATTTCTGATCACAAACCAGATAGTTGGTATATGGATGTGGCGAAAAAAGTTTATCGCCCAGACATCTACGCACAAGCTGCAAAAGAGTTGATAGCTGAAGGTCATGTTAAAGCGTCTGAATTTCCAGATTTCGCAATGGAAACTGGATTCAAACCACCGCAAAAAGAGTTTATCGACAACGTTACTTATGACGGTTCTAAACCAAATGAGTATTTGAAAAAGTTTGATATCGGTTTGAAAGGTACCACCAAGCTATAGAGTAACCCTCCCGGTGTGCTGACACTTCTCCTTCCTTTGCGGAAGTGTCAGCACCTCTAGTACAGACTGTAAATAGATATTTAGGTGCGAAAAAATGAATGATGCAGTTTTAGAGATTAAAAAAGCAATACCCGAGCGAGAAGTCTCTGACGAGGTTCTTGCGGTGACTAAAATGTCCTATATTGATAAGATTAAGAATAATAAATCTCCTGTGAATATAAATGGGTTTTTAAATAATTTTGGAATTCCTGTGTTAGGGGTTCTTGTCTTCCTCATGATCTGGTCGGCGTTAGCGCCAAAAGTCAATACATCACTGGGAGCAATTCCTGGTCCTCAGGGTGTATATGCACAATTTAGTACACTAGTTGATGAGCATGTAGAAGAGCGAGAAAAAGAAGAGCGCTTTTATCAACGTCAAGATGAAAAGAATGCCAAAAAGCTGGAAAAAAATCCTGATGCAACAATAAAAGTTAGAAAATATACCGGTAAGCCAACTTTCTTTGATCAAATTTGGACGAGTCTATATACCGTTTTAACAGGGTTTATATTGGCTTCGTTGATAGCAATTCCGATTGGGATAATTTGTGGTCTAAATAAAACGGTATACACAGCGTTAAACCCAATAATCCAGATATTTAAGCCTGTTTCACCATTAGCATGGCTGCCTATTGTGACGATGGTAGTTAGCGCGGTTTACGTGAGTGATGATCCCATGTTTCAAAAGTCGTTTATTAACTCAATGATAACAGTAATGCTTTGCTGCTTGTGGCCTACGTTAATCAATACAGCGGTTGGCGTGGCAAGCATTAGCCAAGATTTGAAGAACGTGAGTAAAGTATTAAATCTCAGCATGATTACTCATGTGACTAAAATTGTTCTACCAGCTTCTATTCCGATGATGTTTACAGGCTTGCGTTTGTCCTTAGGTATTGCATGGATGGTGTTGATCGCTGCAGAGATGCTCGCACAAAACCCAGGGCTAGGTAAATTTGTGTGGGATGAGTTTCAAAATGGTTCATCAAATTCGCTAGGAAGAATAATGGTGGCTGTTGTTGTGATTGGCCTTATCGGGTTTATGTTAGATAGAATTATGTTGTCCCTTCAGAAGTATGTTAGTTGGGATAAAGGCGCGGACATCCGCTAGAAACTCTGACTAAGTCATCTAGCGAGCGATAACGGCGTTAAAGAATGTTCTCGCTCACTAGCTAATTCATTCAGAGCATCTATTTAAGTAAAAAATTTAGAGAACAGAAAATGACACAAACATATTTAGATTTATCACATGTATCCATTGAGTTCCCGACACCAAATGGGCCGTTTAAAGCGTTAGATCGAGTCAATCTTAAAATCGAAGAGGGTGAGTTTGTTTCGCTAATTGGTCACTCTGGCTGCGGTAAATCTACCGTATTAAATATTGTTGCCGGGCTTTATCAAGCAACAGAAGGTGGCGTAATTCTTAAAGGCAAAGAGGTTAATGCACCAGGGCCAGAACGAGCGGTAGTTTTTCAAAACCATTCGTTATTGCCTTGGCTATCAGCTTACGAGAATGTTGAGCTTGCCGTTAAACAGGTTTTTAAAGGCAAAAAAAGTAAAGGTGAGATGAAGGAGTGGATCGAGCATAATCTCAATCTTGTTCACATGAGCCATGCAATAGATAAGCGGCCTGATGAAATTTCCGGTGGTATGAAACAACGTGTTGGTATTGCGCGAGCACTTGCGATGGAGCCTGAAGTGTTGCTCATGGATGAGCCATTTGGTGCATTGGATGCGTTAACTCGCGCTCATCTTCAAGACTCGTTGATGGAAATTCAAAACGATTTGAATAACACTGTAATTATGATCACTCATGATGTTGATGAAGCAGTACTGTTATCTGATCGTATAGTGATGATGACTAATGGGCCTGCAGCCACTATCGGTGAAATTCTTAAAGTGGAATTGGAAAGACCAAGAAAACGTTTAGAACTTGCTGATGATCCTCAATATAACCACTACCGTGCCGAGGTGTTGAAGTTCTTGTATGAGAAACAGCGTAAGCCTGAAGAAAAAGCGGCTTAGTGATAAGTGCAAATAAATTGCTCAAGCTAGAGAATAAAAACAAGAAACTGGTATGAGCATTTTGGGAGTCTATGAGGTTAATCTCATAGGCTCTGTTTTATTAAATTCCATTCCAAGCATTAAGACAACATCGTACCAGTTCTGTGCATCGCAATAGAATACTCGTGACGATTGATCTCCGAGTGATCAACTAACCGTTTGTACATCTCGAATCATTGGCTACATCGCTTTAATCGAGCCAGCAACATTCTTTCAATTGCTTCATATATCAAATTTAGGTATAACGCATCGGTTAGGTGTTTTCCGTCGACTTAAATAGGTTGTTCCGTTCGCTTTGTAAACGATTAGCGCAGCTTGTTATCAATTGCCTATGATTCTTTGTATAAACCTTTCTCTGGTTACTTGGACTTTCAGAATTAGATGAATTCGATTAATAAGTTATTTGTCATCCTATTGTTGATGACCCTTAGTGTAGCTGCTGTTGCTGAAGAAGATAGTGCTCAAGATGATGAAAAGAAGGTGCTGACTTACACGGAAAAGAAGAAGAAAAAGAAAAGTTCAAGCGATAGTGATTCTTCAGGGCAGTCTCAGAGCGAATTGTCACCAGCTCAAGAAGAGTTTGCTTTAGCGATACTCGGGTTTCTTGTAACACCTTGGATGAATTGTGACGTAATTGTTGAAGGCTCCTCCGAGGAGGAAAAAAAGTCTAGCTTGTTCTACGGTTGTACTGAGGAAGGTAATAATGAACGAATGGCAGCCGCTACAATTGAGAAAGATCTCTTGTTTGAAGTAGGCTATGGCATAAATAGCTCAAGTTGGGAGCCTGGCGCAGCAGAAACCGAAGTCGAAAGCGGTGTAGGTGCTGCAAGCCTTCTTAAGTTTGATACGGAAGGTTTAACATTACAGAAAATTGATCTTCAGATGAGTTATCTCGGTCGTCCGCTACTTACCTATTCTGACGAGCGGCCATACGAATCTACCGATAGTCAAAACGCGTTAATGGAATTACGTCAAAGCGATGTAGCTTCAGACTATACAAAATATACCTACGGTATCCAGTTAATGCCGTTGATGGAGATGTTAAAAGTTGACTACAATATTGTTAACTTTCTCTTCTCCTATCGCTATGAAGAACAGTACGAGGCCTTTTTAGGTAAAGCAACGGCTTTAGGTGATATGGAGTATTTGTCGAAAGATGCCGTGATACAACGAAATCCAACTACTCAAGAAGTCACTATTGAATCTGGTGCAGTGTCGATTGCAAAAGGTGATAGTGTCTCGTTTAAATCCCTCTTTTCCGACAAATCTCATTCCATAGAATTAACCCAGCTTTGGGGTCCAACTTTGTGGACGTTCTACATCGGCATGTTTGAAAGCGAGTGGGAGCGCCCTTCAGATAACAAACGCGCGGTGAAGATAAATGACAAGCCAGTGATATTCGATACAACATTTCGTACGTCGGGTGGTTTCGTTGAGTTTGGCCCCAGATTCCCTGCAGGTGATGGGTTCAAAATGAGCTTCCGCTTTAAAGCGGGCAGTGATAATGATGTAGAAAACGCCGCACTCGACCCACTAGGAATTAACTTTTACGAAGACTTCGAGAAGCTTGAATATAGTGAAACTGATTTTAAAGTCTGGTGGAATATTTTAACGCGCCCAAGATTCATTAATAATGATGAGCTGCTTATAAGCTTGGGTTATCAGTACAACTCAAGAGTTTGGGGTTTTAGCGTTAAATATGAAGACGGCACCAGTGATTTTAATGAAGCCGATAAAGATGTTATTCAAAAGTATTATGCACAGTTGCGTTATCGTTTTTAAGAGTAAGCTTTGCGCGAATAAGATAAGGGGTCAATCATATTTAATAATATCTATACTTTTTATAATCCTATTAATCTTCTTGGCTAAGCCTGAATCCGCATCTTCCAATTCACGTTTTATATCCCTAATTGCAGGGGAAACACTCCCTGCATGGCCCAAACCAAATGTTTGTGCTATGGCGTTTAACGGCATATCGCCGTATTGCTGACATAGATAGATGGCCACTTTTCTGGGTAAGTTGGCCATCTGGCGGCCCGTTTTTCGCTCTTTTATATCACTGA
>Ga0316204_10002903_pt1 | contig 36633 bp, 29 predicted proteins | sample 6monrhotite_MG_2_FD_205661 | JGI IMG/M metagenome (GOLD analysis project Ga0316204, IMG submission 205661) | Microbial mat bacterial communities from mineral coupon in-situ incubated in ocean water Damariscotta River, Maine, United States -... | ecosystem: Environmental > Aquatic > Marine >... | reverse complement strand
GGCAGGATCACCATCATAGAAGGAAACCGCAACATTATTCGTCGAAGGTGCGGCACCTGCATTACCCACACGCACACTCAAACTCACAGATTGGCCTGCACCATTATCAATAAGCTTTAATAATGATGCTGTGAGGTCTGCTTGACCTAATGGATCACGATCAAGGAACGTATTTAGTCGGTAGGTATTATGGGTTAACCAGCTAGATTGTTCATTAACAGGGATCGTTCCGTCATCGTTGATATTGGTAATGTGGTAGCTGTGCTGATTCCACAGGTTGCGGGTGTTAGCCCATTCTCCAGAGCCCCCTTCGTAGACCCGGATACCAAATGTAGGGTTAGCGCCATAGGCATTGGAGGTAACAATAATTTCTGCATAGCCATCATTATCCACATCGACAACATTAGGGTATTCCAATGTTGTCGTAGATGTATTGTGGATTTTTACAAGTTCCGCGCCGGTTTGACCGTCAAAAATTCTAAAATCTTGCTCGTCTGCATATAAAACCTCGATGCTACCGTCACTCTCAAAATCAAATAGCGAGGACCCAGTAACGTTAGAGGTTGGATCATACGTTGGCATGGACCATTTAATTGAGCCATCCGTTTCAAAAACCGTATAAAAATACTGCCCAGCAATACCAACTTCTGGCTCACCATCACCATCATAATCACCAATAGTAGGCGGCCCTCCTCTACCTCCCCCTGGAAGACTTATAGGCCCCCATATCGTTTCACCCGTGTGCTCAAGCAAATAAACCTTGCCAGAAGCGACCAGGACAATTTCGGCAAAATCATCTTGATCAAAATTACCCACTGCATTGAATCCGTCTGAAACAAGATCAGCCCTATGCCAAATGACAGCTCCAGAATTACTATAGAGAGTGCGACCAGCTACTACTTCCATGCCTCCATCCAAATCCACATCGGCAGCGATAGAAACTAGCATAGATATTCCCACTGCGAATATCGGATCACCTACATCTTGAGTGAGCTGCCATTTTTGCGAACCATTGCTATTTAATACGTAACCTCCGTGAAGTATTTCTACAGCACCATCAGCATTGAGGTCCGCTAAGGATATAGCATTTGATGTAGGCCAACTTGATGTTCCTGGCCCACTGGGCATTGCCCATTTTTGAGTGCCATTATTTTCAAACGCATGCAAATAATAACCATCCCTGCCAGACACTAATATTTCCAGCAAACCATCTCCATCAATATCACCCAATGCAACACTAGCTCTATGTGAAATAGCTAATGGAGTTGTTACCCAGAGCTCACTCCCATCATTTCCACTTACAGCAGTAAGAATACTCAGAGCAGGATCAAATCCTGCTCCTGCTACAAACACTAAATCGGGGGTATCATACTGATCAATAGTTCCATCGCCATTATCATCATTCATCTGTCCTACTGCGACAGGCCCATGGACATTGGTTCTGTTAGGATAACTTGTAGAGCCCATCCACTCCCACTTTAATGCTAAATCTAGTGGGCTAGAAGTTGGCGGGGTAATTTGACATAGGCTTGATGTGACTTGAACATTATTCTGTTCGTCACCTTCCACAATGCTCTGAGAACTATCGACCCATACCGCAATCGGTGCATCACGGAAAGGTAAGCCACCATTTACATCGACTTGAACCAATTCCACAGCAGCGGTGCTTATAATCGAACGGGTAACCGCCGCTCCAAGCGTAAGATCAATATCGTTGTCGTAGCGATCATTTTTATTCACATCAAAGAATGCAAGCACTTCTACCGGAATTGGCGTTGTGGCTGTACCTTGATTTTTCACTTCTACTGATAAAACACCAGATACCGCCAAGGTACTGGGGTCATTGCTCACATTTATTGTATCTATATTTGAAACAATAAGGTCTGGTATAAGCTCTAAAACTTGGACTGGCCGCATCCGAACTTGCCCAAGATCAAGTACAGAAAGTAGCGCTAGGGTTACATCAAAATTGACAGAAGTATAACCGGGCAGATTAAAAACTAGACTTCCATAGAGGTCTGTTAGCCCGTTCAAATCAAAACGTCCATTCACATCTGTAGTAAGTGTGACTATGCTTCCACCAAATGTAGCTTGCACGGTTACGCCTGCAAGCACTGCGTTAGTCACGGAATCCATAGCAATACCTGTGACACCCATGGTATTGGCTCCAGAAGGTGTTGCGCCTGTTAGAAAGAGCTGTGGTGAAAAATTAATAATCGAGCCACCAAAAATATTCGCAACTGCCGTCACAGTATCGTAACCAGCCAAACTGGCCACGATCGTTATCTGCCCAGCATTGAGACTCGAAATAGAATAGCTTCCCTGTGCATCGGTGTTAGCCGTTGCCGTCGTTGCGCCACTAACCGAAATCAGCGCACCCTGTAGAGGTAATCCAGTAACTCCATCAACGATGGTCCCTTTAATCTGGCTTAACAAGGGATACGCTGTTATCGATAAAGTCGGTGAAAATATCGCGATGCCACCTGCCGTGATTGTGGCGGTTGCACTCGCAATGGAGTAGTTAGCCTTGCTGGCCTGAAGAGTGACTGTCGATGGGGGAACATTTGCTACCTGATAGGCGCCGTCGCCATCAGTAATTACCGATCCAGCAACACCAGTAACTGTGATCGAAACACCGTCAATCGGCAATCCAGAATCGGCGTCAGTAACAACACCGCGCACGATTCCTGTGCTCGCCGTACTTGAGCGCGTTAAAGGAATCGCACCAATATCAGCTGTTTGACCTAGCAAGGTGGTGAATGTCACGGTGACAGCAGCATAGTCAGGGTAAGTTATTGAGAGGCTGTAATCACCCGGATTGACATTGCTGAATAAGAAAGCACCATCAACCGCCGATATTACAGATGAAGCAGTTGGCCCAGTCAGGTCGACAGTAACGTCTGATAAAGACAATCCCGTTTCTGCATCGATCACCGTGCCGACGATATTTGACAATGTAGGATCTGGTGGCAGATTCGCAGCCAAGGCCAATGTTTGAAGAGCTAAAGCTGTTTGATAAACATCCCCTGCCCAACTTCCATCAGTGTCCTGCAAAACCTGCAACGCGTTAATACTTCCAGAAAGGGTGGATTGATCTGTTGTATTTGGAATTAGCGCCAGCAATACCTCTGCGCTTGTGAAAACTTCGCCCCACAAAAGATCGACGCCTTGCTGCCCCAGAAGAAAAGCTTGAGCAGAATTAACGGCATCCCATGCGGCTGGGTATGTTGTTCGGAAAGGCAGCAACGCCTGTATGGCAAGAGCCGTGGTATAAATGCGGGATGTGTTTTCGCCATCACTCCAGCCAGCATCAACATTCTGCCTGTCTAAGAGAAAGTTAATCGCATACCACGCACTGTCTCCTGCCGCGACAAGCGCCTGCAAAGCAAACACCGTGTCAATGACGGTAACATCATAGCCAGGTAATTCGCCGAAACCCCCATTAATATTTTGGTATGTCTGTAATTGCGCTAAAAGAACAGCAACATCATTACCCTGCTGCGCATTAACAATAATCCGGCGGGAAAGATATTCCGTTGATTGAGATGTATCAGAATCGATGTATTGAACAGCTGCAGGAATATCTGGCTGGGAGTTTTCCCCAAGCTGGTTGAACGTTCTGAGGACTTCAGCGGTCGCCTGATAAGAAGTAGCAACACCGCCGACATTACCAAAACTACCATCAGTCTGGGCTTGAGTGGCTAACCACTCAACTCCACTTGCGGCCTGACTGAACGAAGCACCAAGCAGGCTCATAATGAAAATGAGCGATAGGGAAACCTTACATGCGAAGCAAATGAAAATCTGTTTTTTCGAGAGACTATACTGTTTGCAACTACCCACCACCACGTTAAGAATCCTTTTTTATGTAGGCCGCATTCATCGCCATACTATGTAAAGTACAACCAACAACCGAAGGTATCATACAAACCCATGGTTGTCTCGTTAAAATTGTTGACGTGCAGCCTGCTTCTGCCCTGTCACGCTTACCCTATTGAAAAAAGTAATAAATCATAGCCATCACTATAAATAAGCCCCGCTTGCAACAACCATCAGTTTTGATTTGATTCTGTACATTACCAATACGGTTGGCCAGATCAACAACAATTCAACCCATTCCCCAGCGCCTTACCATAGTTGCTGAACTGACCCAGATTGTCGGCCTAAAGCAGCGATTCGCCACACATCTGTTTGAACTGGGGCTTGTTCCAAACCTTGTGGCTGATGAGTATTTCTGCCATTTTAATGTTCTTAATTTAATACCAATAAACAGCCAGTTTATGTCGGGCTGCTCGCGATTCTGCTACACGGCCAGGAATACTTGCTATAAGCTAAAGTAGCTTGGTTAAAGAACCCTCTCTTTTCTGCCGCTGCTGGTGGAAATACTGGCCTCACGGATCACTCAAAAGGATTGGACATGGCAAATGCAGATATCGGCCTCATCGGCCTGGCAGTAATGGGACAAAATCTGGTGCTCAATATGGCTGACCACGGCTTTACCGTCGCTGTGTACAATCGCACCACTTCAAAAGTGGACGATTTCACCGCTGGCTCGGCAGCAGGAAAACCCATCATCGGCACCCATTCCCTCGAAGAGTTTTGCCAGTCACTGAAGGCTCCCCGGCGCATCATGTTAATGGTGAAGGCTGGCAGCCCAGTGGATGACTTTATTGAACTGCTGAAGCCTCACCTTGATGAGGGTGACATTATCATCGACGGCGGTAATTCTTTGTACACGGATACCCAGCGACGTGTCGATACGCTTACCGGACAAGGTTTGCGCTTTTTGGGTATGGGGGTCTCTGGTGGTGAAGAAGGTGCGCGTCACGGCCCTTCATTAATGCCAGGAGGCGATCCCACAGCCTGGCCCGCAGTAAAGGATATTTTTCAGGCCATTTCCGCGAAGGTCGATGGTGAAGCTTGTTGCCAATGGATGGGCGAAGGCGGCGCGGGCCACTATGTGAAAATGGTACACAACGGTATCGAGTACGGCGACATGCAATTGATTTGCGAAGCCTACCAGTTGCTGCGTGAAGGCTTGAACATTCCTTTTGAGGATTTACAAGGCATCTTCACACAATGGAATGACGGTGTGCTGGATTCCTATTTGATCGAGATCACCCGCGACATTCTCGGCGTGCGTGACGATGACGGTGAACCATTGGTGGACAAAGTGCTGGACACCGCCGGACAAAAAGGGACCGGCAAGTGGACTGGCATTAACGCACTGGAAAGCGGCATCCCGCTCACGCTGATTGGTGAAGCCGTATTTGCACGTTTTCTCTCGGCGCTAAAAGAACAGCGTGTGCAGGCCTCTGCGCAATTGCAAGGCCCGGAGTCTCTCGCAACCGAGGCTCCCTCCTCGATGACCAGGGATATTCACGATGCCTTGTATGCCTCAAAGATTATTTCTTACGCGCAGGGTTTCATGCTCCTGGCCAGTACGTCAGATGAAAAAGGCTGGAACCTCAACTACGGCAATATCGCCCTGGTCTGGCGCGGTGGCTGCATTATTCGCAGTCGTTTTCTTAACAATATCAAACAGGCGTTTGAAACTGATCCCGAGTTAAACAATTTGCTGTTAGACGACTTTTTCCGTGATGCCATTCATGAGTCACAAGTTGGCTGGCGCAAAGCTGTTCAGTTTGCGGTAGGCACAGGCATCCCCGCGCCCGCCTTTTCCTCAGCACTGGCATTCTATGACGGCTACCGTTCGGCGACTCTCCCCGCTAATTTATTGCAGGCACAACGCGATTATTTTGGCGCACATACTTACGAACGTATCGACAAACCACGCGGTGATGTTTTTCATAGCGACTGGTCAGGAAAAAATGAATCATGATGAACGATCCCTGCACTTACATTATTTTCGGCGCCACGGGTAACCTTTCCCGTCTCAAATTAATGCCGGCGCTGTATCACTTGGAGGCCGAGGGACGGCTGCCGGATGGCACCATGATCATAGCCGTTGGTCGTCGTGAGATGGACAGTCAGGGTTGGTTGGATGAATTACAAGGTATGTTGGTGGACAAGGCGCGCGGAGGACTGGATAACGATGTGTTCCAGCGCTTCAGTGCACGCATGCAATATCACCGGGGTGACCTGAACAAGGAAGCGCTCTACGAAGGTATTCGCAACACCATCGAAACCGACAACCATTTTTCAAAAAATTGCGCCATTTACATGGCTTTACAACCGGCACAGTTTGGTGTGGTCATCGACCAACTCGCCAAAGCAGAATTACTTGACGAGGCACATGGCTGGCGGCGCATCATTATCGAAAAACCGTTTGGTTATGATCAGGACAGTGCGCAAATGCTGGAAAAACGCCTGCACCGGCACCTGCGCGAAGAACAGATTTACCGTATTGATCACTACCTGGGTAAAGGTACCGTGCAGAATATTCTGGTTTTCCGCTTTGCCAACGTGATGTTGGAGCCACTGTGGAATCGAAATTATATTGATCATGTACAGATCACCCATTCCGAAACACTGGGTATCAGTGGACGTGGTGATTATTACGACCACTCCGGCGCATTACGCGACATGATCCAAAGCCATCTCATGCAATTATTAACATTGGTGGCCATGGAACCTCCTGCGGCCATGGATGCGGAATCGCTACGTGACGAGAAGGTAAAAGTGCTTAAAGCTATTCGCCCTATCCACACCAGTGCCGTGCATGCACAATCCTTTCGGGCGCAATACAGCAATGGCCGCATCGCAGGCCAAGCCGTTCCTGGTTATCTCGAAGAAGATGATATCGCTGAACACTCCACCACAGAAACCTACGCAGCGATGAAACTTTACATCGACAACTGGCGCTGGCGCGACGTGCCCTTTTATTTGCGCACGGGAAAACGCATGGAAGAAGCCAAATCTGCCATCAGCATTCGTTTCAAACAGCCCCCACAACATTTGTTTCGCAACACACCCATTGAGCAAATGAAACCGGACTGGGTGATCATTGGCATTCAACCTAAAGAATGCCTGCGCATCGAAATGCAAGTAAAAGAACCTGGCCCTAGCATGAAAACACGCACCATTAGTCTGGATGCCAGTCTGCGCACGGAAGATGAGGCATCCTATGATGCTTATGAAGATTTGCTACTCGACGTTATCAAGGGTGACCAAAGTCAGTTTCTGCGCTTTGATGAAGTGGATGGTGCCTGGAAAGTAGTAGACCCTGTGCTACGTGTGTGGGCCACCGAACGCGATTACATTCCCACGTATCCCGCTGGCACTTGGGGGCCACAGGAAACACGCCGTCTGTTTGAGCGCGAAGATCAATTTTGGCGACATTCACTGGAACCCGATGGTGAATAATTTAATCACTCAAAGTCGTTCGCCCTATACCCTACTAATGCTATGTCCTTAACCCGATCCTTTATAACATCTGGAGCCGGGGCAATTACCAAGCAATGATATTAGAGGTAGAGATTTAAGAAAACCGACGGGCATTTAACGTCTGCTTTTAGAAATTTTTTGCTTGGCTTTCTGTGTAGCCATGAATACTTTAACCTTTGCACTTTTTGGATCGACTTCGCCGGGCATCTGCAAAATTTGTTTATCCCTCATACTTAAGGTTTTTGGTGGTTTATTCTCGCTCATCATCTTCACCCTTTTCATATTCATCAGAGTCTTCCAGAAATTTCTTCATATCCCCGGACGCAAACCCTTCCGGCTCTTCAAGGTTTTCAGCGTCAACATTGCGAATATGCTGTTTGGCCCGTTTGATCGCATCTTCAATCGACCCAGGCTTTTTTTTGCTGCGTTGCTGGTTGATCTGTTTAATCTTATCGTTCATGTTTTTGTCCTACAGTCTCACATAGAGATAGTCACCCTTAGTGACATAGCTCAGACCAAAATTCTCGTAATAGCGTTTTACATCAGCATTAATCGGATGCATCACGCGCAGTTCACCTGCCCCCAAAGTCTGCGCATAACCAACCATTGCTAAAAAGGTATATTCAAAGACTTTAATATCTTCCGATTTATCGGGATTTCCTTCGATAAAGTCGAGGCGTAGCTTGCTGCCACGATAGGTTGGACGCCCAAGACTTAAACTAACCAGCGTGGCGTTATGCCATAAAGCCATCTCAAATCGCTTGGGATGGCGATATTTGAAAATGTGATAACCTTCAGTCCAGCCCCAGTTGACTCGCCGTTTTGCAGAATAGTCCCAGTACTCAGATTGTACCAACGCAGTCTGATCGATCAGTTTAGCCTTAAAATTGCGCTGATTACTATTGAAAAGGTCTTTATTAATCTCATCTAGCACCGCTTTTCTTATTTTTGTGTAACGTTCCTCGGCATCCCTATGGGCTGCTTGCATATCTTGTGTCCACCCGAGTTCATATTGTGAAGGCCTTAAATCCTACCTGACAACACGCACTTGGGTCACCATGGATGCGATAATTTCACCTCACATTACCCCAGATGCATGTCTTTTTGATGAATAAATAGGGAAAATAAATGCCCTTTTCTCAAGATCCATACGGTAGATAAGATTCCTTTCACACACAACTTTTGTTTCACAACATACCCATTAAGCAAATGAAACCGGACTGGGTAAGGAACATGTACCATCAGTCTGGATGCCAGCCTGCACACGGAAGATGAGACATCGTATGATGCTCATGAAAATTTGCTACTCGATGTTATATAAAGGTGACCAAAGTCAGTTCCTGCGCTTTGATGAAGTGGATGGTGCTTGGAAAGTAGTGAACCCCGTGTTACGTGTGTGGGCCATCGAGCACGATGACATTCCCACGTATCCGGCTGGCACCTGGGGGCCGCAGGAAATGCGCCGCCTATTTGAGCGCGAAGATCAATTTTGGCGGCATTCACTGGAATCCGATGGCGAATAAATATTTCAGCAATTTCCAGGACTTATTGAGGTTTCAAGAACCGAACTAAAGTGGAATACTACATTCTGTATTACGAGTTGCACCAAAAAAACACCAATGTCAATGCCAGAGGATTTCATTACTAACTACAATTCGTGCCCCATAACATCGTAACCCTATGAAAGATCAAAAATTCCTTAACAAAAAAACTTCCCTGACTTATAGTTAGTACTCTGACGCTATAGCGTGCTTGTTATGCTGCAATATAATTTCTCACACTTAAAATCCACATTTAGTTATCGCAAGGACATTGACTCTATGCTGCGTACAGTGCATCGTAAACATATTCATTTCGAACCCTCAACCGTAGAAGGAACTATCGTGATCAATCAACCTGTATCTACTCTGGCGGCCACCGAGCTTGCCACCACACCTACTGTATTCATCGTAGACGACGATGATGCCGTACGACATTCACTGCAGACGCTGGTAGAGTCTATGAATATCCATGCCTGCGCTTTTGCCGACGTACAATCATTCCTTGATACCTACGACCCGGCGCAACCCGGCTGTCTGGTACTGGATGTACGACTACCCCAATTGAGTGGGCTGGAATTGCAAGAATATCTGCAACGGCAAGGCATAAAAACACCGGTTATTTTTGTCTCCGGGCACAGCACCGTTTCCATGGCAGTACGCACGCTCAGAGCAGGCGCTATCGATTTTCTGGAAAAACCTTTTGATGACCAGGCATTATTAGACAGTATCCAACGCGCACTGGAATCCGACCGACGTATACGGTTAGACGAGCAATGGCGACAAAATATATTACAGTACCTTGGCCAGTTGTCACGCCGCGAAGAAGAGGTGCTACGCTTGTTGATTCAAGGAAAAGCCAACAAGACCATCGCCCACGAAATGAGTCTCAGCACAAAAACCATAGAGACACATCGTGCGCACATCATGCGTAAGCTAGGAGTCAACTCTCTGGCGGGACTGGTGTGGATGGCATTGACATCGGGCGAATATCACGAAGTGCCCGAGCATCTGCCCTTTCCATTACCGGAACAAAACCCGGCTCTGTTGTCAATGCGTTAACAACGAGATGTATTTCATGCAAAACCTGCTGAAGTAAAAACGCCGATGTGAGTCATGAGCGAAATTTTAAATTCAGATTATCTAACTTTTCGCTCAGGCTTGGTCGGCTGTTTCCGGTTCAGCGTTTGCGTTTAACAAATTTCTTCAATCGCTGGCGTTTATCAATCTGGCGCTTGCTCAGCTTGTTTTTTCTGCCTTCAAACGGATTCGTACCGGTCTTAAAATCGATACGGACGGGTGTGCCTTCCAGCTTAAGCACCTTGCGAAAAGTATTTTGCAAATAACGTCGATAAGCATCCGGCACGTCTTTGGTCTGATTACCATGAATCACAATCGTCGGCGGGTTACGCCCCCCTTGGTGGGCATAACGCAATTTAATGCGTCGACCGCGCACTAATGGTGGCAGATGACTATCCACGGCTTTTTCTAAAATACGTGACAATTCCGGAGTGGAAAAATGGCGCGTCGCAGAAACATACGCTTTGTTAATCGGTTTGAACAAATCACCGACACCGGTACCATGCAATGCCGAGATAAAAAACATCTTTGCAAAATCAACAAATTGTAACTTCCGTCCCAGCTCGTATTTCACCCGTTCCCGCTCAGAGGACTCCAGCCCATCCCATTTGTTGACGGCAATCACCAACGCCCGGCCTTCATCCAGCACAAAACCCAGCAAGTGTGCATCCTGATCACTGATGCCTTCGTGGGCATCAATCACCAATACCACCACATGTGCGCGTTCAATGGCCTGCAGTGCTTTGATCACGCTGAATTTTTCCAGCTTGTCATGTACATTTTTGCGCCGCCGCACACCGGCAGTATCGATAAAGGTATATTTTTGGCCACGACGCTCAAAGGGAACAAAAATACTGTCTCGTGTGGTGCCGGGCATATCAAAGGTCAGTACACGCTCTTCACCCAGAATGCGGTTAATCAGTGTTGATTTTCCTACATTAGGCTTACCTACAATGGCGATTTTAATGCCCAGATCTTCTGTGTCTTCATCGATCTCGGACTCGGGTAATTCTGGCAAAACTTCCGCCATCAAATCACGCACCCCGCCTCCCTGGCTGGCCGTGATACCCAGGGGATCACCCAGGCCAAGCCGGTAAAAATCGGCGACCACTACAGACAGTTCTGCACCATCAATTTTGTTCACCACCAGATACACTGACTTGTTTGCCAGACGCAAACGTTTGGCAATATCCTGATCCCCCGTAACCAGGCCATCACGCGCATCCACCAAAAACAAAACCACATCGGCTTCTTCAATCGCCAGCCAGGCCTGACCCGCCATCAGTTCATCGATGCCTTCCTTTTCACCGCTGAGGCCACCGGTATCCACCACTAGGTATGGGTAGTCACCCACACGGCCTTCACCATATTTCCGGTCACGGGTGAGACCGGGCTGATCAGCCACCAGTGCATCACGCGAGCGCGTTAAACAATTAAATAAAGTGGATTTGCCCACATTAGGGCGACCAACAAGCGCGACAACCGGTTTCATAATATTTTACTGTGCGCCTGTAATGTGCGATACGTTATTGTGTGACTGCTTGTTTTGCAGCGGCTTGTTTCGGTGTGGGGGATTTTGTAATAGTGAAGGCAGCTAATGCACCGGTATTGTCACGCACATACAGCGTGTTGGCGGCCACCAGGGGGGAAACACTGACCGAGCGGTAAACCTTGTCGACAGGTTCGTCGCTGTCCCAGACATAACGCATTGTTGACCATACCTTATCGAGGTTTTTGCGAGCCACAAAACCGCCATCATCCCGCGACAACCAGTGCACAAACCCATCATAGTCGCCAACCACCACCGTACTCCCCAGCACCACAGGCACACTCAGTTCCCGCCCCAGCAGACTATCCTGTCGCCACAGAGTGGCACCCGTACGCCCGTCCAACGCCCATACCCTACTGGTCGCATCAGTAATAAAAACCTGCTCTTCAGTCACCGTCAGGCCGGTATACGATGACATGTCTCGCGCCCACAACACATTGCCATCCGCAATGGAAACCGCTGCTACCCGCCCCTGATAGCTGCTCACGTACACCACATCTCCAGCAGCACGAAACAAGCCATCGATATCGACCAAACGCTCCAGATCAGTACGCCCATGCGGCACAGCAATGGTGGTCTCCCATAACAATTCGCCAGTGGCCAGACTGAGACTCAACAAACGTCCATCAGAAAACCCGGCCAACACAGCTTCATCCACGACCAGCGGCACACTGGTGCCACGTAAAGTCAATTTCGGAATGCTGCGCTCATACGACCACAGTTTTTTACCTGTAGCCGTTTTGTACACACTGATTTTGCCGTCGACAGTCTGTACAACCAGCAAATCTCCCATTACCGCAGGAGTGGCCAGCATTTCACTGCTGATCCGCCGACGCCAGCGTTCAACGCCATTATTCTTATCCAGGGCCACCAGCTCTGCCTCGCGTGTACCCACAAAGAGCAGTCCTCCTCCAACACCAGGGCCACCCGTCAGCGCTTCGTCCAGGCTGGTCTGCCACAGCACTTCACCATTTTTTGTGGCATGCGCAGCCACATCTCCCTCGCGGCTTGCGACATAAACTTTTTTGTCTTCAGTGCCGTCAGCGACATCGGTATCAACCATTACGGGTAACTGTGCATGCGCGTACTCCGGCACATCACCAGTCGGTTTTGCCCAAAGTGCTTTGACTGACACACTCGTGTTGATTGCCTGCAACGGTGCTGCATCTGAATAATCCTTTGGCGATGAGCCACAGGCAGCCAATAACAGACTGGACATTATCACTACCGGCATCAGGAACATTTTTCCCATACGCAACAACACCCTCCAGCAGGCAATAAAACCGTTCATAACGATGACGTGTCACCCGAAGCCGGTTGCCCAAGGTTATCCAGTTTCATTTGCAGCAACTCGCGCCCACGTTCCTCCGGCGGTGCACTGGCCAATGCACGCATAAATGCAGTACGTGCGGATTCCGGCTGCCCCATAGCGATATAAATGTCGCCCTTCAATTGTTCATAGGTTGGCTCGTAAACCCCTACCTCAACACCGGTGAGAAAACTCAGGGCATCATCATATTTCCCCTCTGCCACCATAAGCCTGGACAAACGCAAACGCGCCTCATGGCGCACGGCATCATTTTTGGTATTATCCAGCGCCCAGCGCAAATGCGCGCTGGCGGCAGCCCCATCACCGGCCTCTTGTTTAATTTTGGCCATCATCAACGCGGCCAATGAAGAATAGGCGGTATCGGAAAACTGACCTAATAACAGGGCACCCTGTATCGCTGCCTCATCATTTTTGCCTTGCGTTACATCTTCCAGCATCACCTGATAAACCGCAGATGCCGCTTCCGAGTAGCTTTGTTGATTATCCAGCCAGGCACGACCACCCCATAGCGCACCCACGCCGATAACCACGCCACCCATCAATGACCATTTATTTTCATGCCACCACTTTTTAATGGCTGCGACTTGTTGCTCTTCTGTTGTGTATATATCCACGGTATTCCCCGTACATTATCCGGCGGTTTTTCGCCTCAAAATTATTGTTTCTGTGATTGCGCGCAAACAGCGGCTGCAATCAATTATAAATCGTAGTACTCAGCCTAAGTTTCAAACAGTAGCTGCTCAGATTGCCTTTGATTTGTTCGAGAACAAGGAAAAAGCGCGGAGTTTACAGGTGTAAATGAGCACTTTTGACGCCGTAATCGGGCAAATCAAAGGTAAGCTGAGTAGCTACTATAAATCAAGCTTGCCTGCCAACCATGCTGGCAAATCATCCTGCGCCAGGCTTTCCTGGTTTTGGGAATGCTCACCACGCAAAAACTTAATACCCACCGTTTTTTGCGCCACTTCATCCTCGCCCAACACCAGCGCAAGTTGTGCGCCGCACTTGTCGGCCTTTTTAAACTGGCTTTTAAAACTGCCGCCACCGCAATTTGTCATGATGCGTAACACCGGTATTGCATCACGTAACTGCTCGGCCAACAACACGCCGTTCTTTTGCGCCTCCTCTCCCACCAGAATCAGATAGATATGCGGACGATTTTCAGGTGGGAGATTTTCGCGAACCAGCTCCAACAAACGTTCCAGCCCGATGGCAAAGCCGGCAGACGGCGTTGCCTTGCCACCCAATTGTTCCACCAGACCATCAAACCGGCCACCCGCACAGATCGTGCCCTGCGCACCCAGTTGATCCGTTACCCACTCAAACACCGTGCGACTGTAATAATCCAACCCGCGCACCAGACACGGGTTAACACGATAGGCAATACCCGCGTCATCCAACAGACCACACAAAGTCACAAAATGTTCACGCGATTCATCGTCGAGGTGCGCCATCAACTTAGGCGCACCTGCCACGACTTCTCGCAGCGCAGGATTTTTTGTGTCCAGAATACGCAATGGGTTGCTTTCCAAGCGTCGTAAACTGTCTTCATCGAGCTGGTCTTTATGCTGTGCAAAATAACTGACCAGCTCTTTGCGATACACTGCGCGCGATTCCCGTGTACCCAGCGAGTTCAGTTGCAGCTCAACATTATTCAAACCCAGTTGCTGCCATAAACGTGCTGTCATTAAAATCAGTTCGGCGTCCAGATCCGGGCTGGCCATGCCAAAGGTTTCAACACCCACTTGATGAAACTGCCGATAGCGCCCCTTCTGTGGGCGTTCGTGCCGAAACATCGGCCCCATGTACCACAAACGCTGCACTTGGTTGTACAACAACCCATTCTGAATAGCCGCACGCACGCAGGGCGCGGTACCTTCCGGGCGCAGGGTCAGGTTGTCACCATTACGATCCGCGAAGGTGTACATTTCCTTTTCGACAATATCAGTAACTTCGCCAATGGATCGTTTGAACAATTCCGTTTTTTCCACAATGGGAAAACGGATTTCCTGATAACCATAACGACCCAGCAAGTCACGAATAATGGACTCCAGCTTTTGCCAATAGCCTGTGTCTTCCGGCAGTGTGTCATTCATGCCACGAATGGCCTGGATTATGTGTTGCGCCATAATGTCTTATCGCCGGCTACGGCGCAGCCTGCTGGGTTTTAATGGCCGCAAAAACATCCGGGGTTTCCAGGCGCCGCTTCACTTCGGCGCGTACTGCCTGTTCCAGCTCATCAAGCAGCTCATCATTATTCACTTTATGATCCGGCTTACCGTCCACATAAAGCAGGTTCGGTTCACCACCAGCAAGTCCGATATCCGCCTCACGCGCCTCGCCAGGCCCATTAACCACGCAGCCAATCACAGCGACGTCCATGGGTTCCAGAATATCTTCCAGCCTTTCTTCCAGTGCATTAACCGTTGAAACCACATCAAACTGCTGACGCGAGCAGGAAGGACAGGCAATCAGGTTGATACCTTTGCTGCGCACATGCAGACTTTTAAGAATATCAAAACCGACTTTGACTTCCTGTACAGGGTCAGCCGCCAGCGACACACGTATCGTGTCGCCAATCCCTTCCGCCAATAACATACCCAGGCCAATCGCGGATTTAACCGCACCCGAACGCGCACCACCGGCCTCGGTAATACCCAAGTGCAGTGGCTGTTCAATCTGCCCCGCCAACAAACGATAAGCCGCCACCGTCATAAACACATCTGATGCCTTGAGGCTGACCTTGAATTCCTGAAAATCCAGTTTATCGAGCATGTCGATGTGGCGCATCGCCGATTCAACCAAAGCCTCCGGGGTGGGCTCACGGTATTTTTTCTGCAAATCTTTTTCCAGCGAACCGGCATTAACACCAATGCGAATGGGAATATCATTATCCCGTGCCGCAGAGACCACTGCCTGTACACGATCTTCACGGCCAATGTTGCCCGGATTAATGCGCAGACAATCCACACCCAGCTCGGCCACGCGCAAGGCAATCTTGTAATCAAAATGAATATCGCTGATCAGCGGCACATTCACGCGACGCCGGATGTCACCAAAAGCCTCGGCAGCCTCCATCGACGGAACGGAAACACGCACAATATCAACACCGGCCGTTTCCAGCGCCTGAATTTGTGCCACAGTTGCCTCAACATCGGTGGTTTCGGTGTTGGTCATGCTCTGCACGGTAATGGGTGCATCACCACCCACCAGTACATCACCTACACGAATCTGGCGCGACTTGCGGCGGGTTATTTGTTGGTAGTCCGGCTTTTCAGTCATGTTTTTTATTCAAGAAAATATTCAGCATTTTTAATTTATTCGTCGTATTCTATTCGTTGCCGATACGCAAACGTACAGACCGACGATTGGCATACTTTGATAAGTCGTACGCAGCACCGTTATATATAATATCCACGCCTTGCACATATCCCAATTGCAACACAAAAGGAGCAACCCCCTTCACAACACGTTGGGTACCTGCTTTACCCAGACGATACATCAGACGTTGGCCCTGGCTGTCCTGTATCTCGGCCCAGGAATCACTGTTAAAAATCAATATCAGCTCTGAATGCAGACCAGGGTCCAGGGTTTCAACCTCAGTTTCAGGCATAACCACTGGCTCAGCGGATAATGTCGGCGTTACCATTGCTGGCAGGTCTGTTTCTACAGGCTGCTCCTGTACAACAGGGTTTTGAACATCAACCGCTGGCGGTGTATCACTCACGACTGCGTTCTCTTCCGTCACGACATCAGGCACAGGCACGGCCTGCTCAACGGTCTGCTCAGTCAGAGTCGTACTTATCTGCGAGCTCACAACACCGGCATTCTCACTACCAGCATGCTCACGTTCACTGGCTGACCACAAAAAATAAGCCAAACCCACAACAACCACACCCGCAAACCCGGTCACTTTCAAATAATTTCTCGGCGACTTATCACGCAAGGAAAACTGGCGGGATATTTCACTGGCCATCTTGCCGTAAGTTTCGTTATTCACCGCCGATGCCGGATCAATCACCTGCTCGTGTACCGATGCCAATTCAGTAAAATCAGCGAGCACCTCTTCTTCGGACAACTCCAGCAAACGCGCATACGTGCGCAAATAACCCGCGGCAAACACAGGGGCGGCAAAACCAGCAATATCGCCCTGTTCCAGCGCGCTGATTTTTCCCACATCAAGATTTAAACGAGTCGCCACATCTTCAATGGATAAGTCACGGGATTCACGCGCTATACGCAATCTATCACCGGGTTGCAGGGCTGGCGCATCCTGTCCTGGATTCTGCTGCTTTTTGTTGCGTTTACCCACTTTTTAATTCTCGCGACTCATATTTTCATTGCCCGCTGACTTCATTCCTTTCCTGGGCTTCTGCCTCTAATAGCCAGCGCATCTCGTTGGAGTCAGAATAATTCTGGCGTAGCAGTGTTTTATATTCTCTCACCGCTGCCATATCCCCCAGCTCTTTCTCCACCTGAATACCCAACCACAAACCATCCGGGCCCGGCGTGGAAACTTCCTGATAACGCTGCAAATAGGCCCGGGCCGACATCATGCGTTTATTCTCAGCACTGACTCGGGCCATTTGTAACAAGGCACCCGGTAATCGTGGGTCCACCTGCAAGGCCTTGCGCAAATAGGTTTCCGCTTTTTCCAGGTCAGGCACTTGCAACATGCATACACCCAAATTTTCAAGCGCCTCCGCAGGCGTGCGGTATCTTCGACTGTTGACTGCGGCTAGAAAATGTTGTTCCGCTTCAGCATATTTAGCTTGCCCACATAAAAACACGGCATAGTTATTCTGAATGGCCCCATCATTCGGCTTAAGTTCCACAGCACGCTGGTAATGCTCTTCCGCTTTATCCAGCTCGTCCAGACGTATATACACCAGTGCAATACTGCTATGCGCCTCAGCGTATTCCGGCATGGCATCGATTGCCCTTTTCAGCTTTTGCAAGGCCGCTTTTTCACGCCCCTGCTGTAAATAACCCAGCCCCAAGCGCACATTAGTATCTGCGATACGAAACCGGGCTTTATCTTCACGCTCCTGTTCCAGCACTGTCGCACAGGCAAACAGCATAAAACTCAATGCGATCACAAAGGCCGTGCGTAATGCCAATGAACACAAAAATTTCATATCCGTTTTCAAGCTGTCGCCTGTTTATTTTGTTTTCGTTGGGTCTTATCTAACACTTGGCCCACCAATTGACCACAGGCGGCGTCAATATCATCGCCACGAGTACGGCGGGTCAACGTGATCAAACCATTTTTGATCAACACTTCACGGAAACGCACAATCGCCGCATCGCTCGAACGCCGATATTGCGTATTCGGAAAAGGATTAAACGGAATCAGGTTGATCTTGGACGGCACGCCTTTAAGCACCTTCACCAACTCACGGGCATGGGCGACACTGTCATTCACACCATCCAACATGACGTATTCAATCGTAATTTTGCGCCGGGTGTCACCACTAATATAATTAGTGCAGGCATCCAGCACTTCACGCAGAGGGTATTTTTTATTCAGCGGTACCAACACGTCGCGAAGCGCATCTGTCGGCGCGTGCAGAGACAAGGCCAGCGCTACGTCACTGACTTCTTTCAAACGCGCCAATGCAGGCACCACACCGGAAGTACTCACTGTTACCCGGCGCTTTGATAAACCATACGCGAAATCATCCACCAACAACTCAATGGTCTTGATGGTATTGTCAAAATTCAACAACGGTTCGCCCATGCCCATAAAAACAACATTGGAAATAATGCGCTCGTTTTTGCCATTGGCCAGCGGATCCCAGCCCAATCCCTTGTTAGCCACCCATACCTGACCAATAATTTCAGCCACACTCAGGTTACGATTAAAACCTTGCTGCCCCGTGGAACAAAAAGAGCACTCCAGAGCACAACCCACCTGGGAAGAAATACATAACGTGCCACGGTTTTTTTCCGGGATGAAGACTGTCTCAACAGAATTGCCATTATCCAGCTTCAATAACCATTTGCGTGTGCCATCCGCAGAGGACTGATCAATCAACACTTCAGGCGTGCGGATTTCCGCAATTTCGTCAAGCCTGCTACGCAAAGCCTTACTCAGGTTGGTCATCCCGTCGAAATGATCAACACCATATTGATGCAACCATTGAATCACCTGCTTAGCACGGAAGGGCTTCTCCCCCATTTTGGCAAAGAAGACCTCCATATCAGCACGAGTAAAGCTCAGTAGATTGGTTTTTGTAGGCATTAGCGTCGACATCAGGATGATTCGTTACGTCTTAAGCAACATTTCACTCAACACACACTTAACGTGTGCGTGGGCAAATCTCGTCGTCCGAAAAGAAGTAAGCGATTTCTTCAGCAGCCGTTTCCGGCGCATCAGAACCATGCACGGCATTTTCATCGATAGAATCAGCAAAATCGGCGCGAATAGTACCCGCATCAGCTTCTTTGGGATTGGTTGCCCCCATTACTTCACGGTTTTTCAGGATAGCGCCCTCACCTTCCAATACCTGCACCATTACCGGGCCGGAAATCATGAATGCCACCAGATCATTAAAAAACGGGCGCTCTTTATGCACCGCGTAAAACCCCTCAGCCTGCTCACGACTCAGATGCAGCATTTTCGAGGCAATAATTTTCAGGCCGACTTTTTCAAAACGCGCATAAATGTCACCAATGTGATTTTTGGCAACGGCGTCGGGCTTCACAATGGAAAAGGTTCTTTCAATGGACATGCTTGATTTACTCCAATTTTCTCAAAATAGGGCCTGGGTAGCCCCAAGGTTCGCAAACCGCTGATTATACGCGAAATGTAGACGGAAACCCTAATACTCCATCCAGGTCATATTGATGGGTTCAATTGGCCTGTCATTGCCAGCGCACGGCGCCTGGGCACAGATCATCCACCAAAACTCCACCCACGGATTACGGTCGAACCTGCCGCACATCCACTTTGGCCAGCAGCCACCCTCCCACTAAAAATAACACCACGATTGATAGCATTCCCCACCGATGACTGCCGGAGGCCAAGCTCACCGCACCCACCAGCAACGGCCCCAGCACTGCGGCAAATTTCCCCAACATATTGTAAAAACCGAAAAACTCGGCAGATCGATCTTCGGGAATCATCCGTGCGTATAGTGAACGGCTTAGTGCCTGCACTCCGCCCTGCACCAAACCAATAGTGACCGCCAAGGCATAAAACTCTGTGCTGCTGTCCATAAAAAAGGCACCCACCACCGCCAGCACGTATACGGCTAACGCAAAGAAAATACCTCTTTTTGCGCCCTGCCCTTCGGTACCCATTTTCGCTGCGAGAAAGCCAAACAACAGTGTTGCAGGCAAACCTACAAACTGGGTAATTAGCAAAGCGGTAATCAGGTGTTCCTGTTGCAGACCAATGGACAGACCGTAGTCCACCGCCATGCGCACCACGGTGTCTACGCCGTCGATATAAAACCAATAGGCTAACAGAAAAATCACCACTACCCGCATTTGTCGCAGGTGATGAAAAGTGTCCAATAGTTGCGCATAACCAGCCCGTGCCACTGCCCAGCCGGAAACCCGCTGTGCAGGTGGTGTTTCTTTCACCAGCAGCAATAGTGGCAGGGAAAATACTGCCCACCAGATGGCAACGCTGACGAACGAAAGGCGCACAGCTTCCGTCGCGCTTTCCAGGCCAAAACTTTCTGGTGACAGGCTCATGGCTACGTTCACGGAAAATAACAGGCCTCCCCCCAGATAACCCAACGCATAACCCAAGGCCGAGATAAAATCCCATTGCGATTTTTTAGCCACGGTCACTAACAGGGCATCGTAAAAAACGTTTGCCCCCATAAAACCAATGGTCGCAGTGATGAACAGCACCAGTGCTGCCAGCCATTCCCCTCGTTCCACGCCATAAAGCGCCGCTGTGGCTACCATGCCAGTGGCTGCAAATAAAAACAAAAACCGCCGGCGCAGACCACCACGATCTGCAATAGCACCCAACAATGGTGCCACTAACACAATGAACAAACTCGCCAGCGCATTGCCTATACCCAAGTGAAATGTGCTTTCTGTACTGGCGATGCCCTCGCTCCAGTATTGCTTAAAAAAAATCGGGAAAAACCCTGCCATCACGGTAGTGGCAAAGGCGGAGTTAGCCCAGTCATAAAGCGCCCAGGCGACGATATTTTGATTGAGCTTATGTTTATTAGTGATCAGCATTACTGCCCCAATAAATTTACCCCGTCATGCCGGACTTAAGCCAGCATCCAGAAAGTCAACAAACCAGTGGATTCCGGGGCAAATCTGGAATAACGAAAGAAATTAAAGATTTTTTCGAGGATATGGACATAACTTTTTTTGTTTGGCAGATTGTCTACCAAGCAGAACAAAATAGAAACTCTCAGCGAACACGACAAACAACAAATGGACAGCTTACACAACAAACTGCTGGCTTTGGATGACAAGAGCTATAAGTCTTATAAAGCAATTGCCGGAACTTACACCTTTCCAACCTTCGCCCTCAGCATCGACCATGTGCAAAGCGACCCCTTTGCTACGCCTTCGCGCATCAGTGTGTCTGTTGATACTGGCAAAGCCGCCTTTCCCAGTGAATTATGGCAAACCGAGGTACGCCGCATAGCACTGGAAGACTTCCTCGGCCGCGCCATTCAACATGCCATTGACCGCTTTGTAAAAGGCCGTCGGGGCAGTGGCGGCAGTGGTGAGTTTCACATCTCCATCAGTGGACAGCAGGTGCTGATACGCAATGCGGTATTCGTGAATGAGGATGTTATTGAGGCACGATTCACGCTGGGACTGCCCGCACAGGGACGACGTGCCGCTGGGCGTGAGGCCGTGGCTATGCTCATTGATGAGCTACCCAAAGTCATCGATGCCGCGCTGTATTACCAAAGTCTTGATGGAAAAAAAATCCGGCAACACATACACAGTGTGGAAGATCAGCATGCCCTGCGCCTTTGGTTGCGGGGTGCCGGACTGGTCGCCTTTGTTGCCGACGATGCGCTGTTACCACGCGCCAGCGGTGTGGATGATCGTCCAATGTCCGAAGGTGCACTACCGATTACAGCACCCGAGTCACTGGCGTGCATGGTGACTCTGCCCAACGCCGGTGAGATACGTGGCCTCGGCATTGGCCAGGGCGTCACTCTCATCGTCGGCGGAGGTTTCCACGGCAAATCCACGCTGTTACATGCGCTAGAGCGTGGCGTGTACAACCACATTCCCGGTGATGGCCGCGAGCGCGTGGCAACAGTAGAAAACGCGGTAAAGGTACGTGCAGAAGATAGTCGCGCCATTTCGCGAGTCAACATCAGTCCCTTTATTGATCACCTGCCCTTTGGCCGAGACACAGTGTCATTTTCCACAGGAAACGCCAGTGGCAGCACCTCACAGGCCGCCAACATCATTGAGGCGCTGGAGTGCGGCACACAATTATTGCTCATCGACGAAGATACTTCGGCCACCAATTTTATGATCCGTGATGAACGTATGCAGGCATTGGTGACGGACGATAAAGAACCCATTACTCCGCTGATTCACCGGGTGCGTGATTTATATCAGCAACGTGGCGTATCTTCGGTGATTGTAATGGGGGGTTCCGGTGATTATTTTGATGTGGCCGATACCGTCATCATGCTTGATGCTTACCAACCACACGACGTTACCGCACGGGCCCAGGCGCTGGCGCAACCCATCACACCCGACACAGCATCCGGCAGATCATTTGACGGACCGGTCAGCCGTCGTCCCGGTGCCGATGTGCTCAGTCCTGCGCGCGCCAATCGCGAGGTCAAAATCAACACTCGTGGAGTGAATGATCTATTATACGGCGAGCATCACATTGACCTCTCTCAGGTGGAACAACTCATCGATATCGGTCAGACTCGCAGCATCGGTTTAATGATTTATTATTTTTCTCAGCACTATGCCTCCACGGATGAAAACCTGGTGCAGGGCTTGCAACAGGTAATGGACGATGCCCAGCAACACGGACTTGATATTTTCAGCCTTTACAAAGTAGGCAATCTGGCTCTGCCTCGGCTACACGAACTGGCAGCGGCGGTTAACCGTATCCGCGAAGGCCAGTGGTATTAATAGCAACATCAAAACGAGACCAAACCTATGCGCACCTCCATTATCAGTTTAGCCTTCGCAGTCGTTATCGGCCTTGTCATCGGCCTGTTACTGCGATCACCGGATACTGTACCCACAACAATAAAACCGGCGGCTGTCACTGCTACAAAGCAAAATGACGTAACCTCATTCACCCCTGCAGAAACAACCGACAGCAATCTTAATGAAATTGCACAACAACTCCAACAAGAAATAGTGGCCCGAAAAAACCTGCAAGCCCAAGTCAGAGAGCTGGATGAAAAAATCACGTTACTCGAAAAACAAAAAAATTCTCCAGCAAAACCAGGCTCAACGACACTTTCTCACAACACAGCACTTTCCCCTGGCACAAGCAGCCCCTGGTTCAACCAACAGGCCCTGATCGATGCCGGTATAGATGCCTCGGAGATACAACGATTAAAAGAGCGCTTTGAAAAACAAGAGCTGGAAACACTCTACTTGCGCGATAAGGCCGTGCGTGAAGACTGGCTTGGCACTCGTCGCTACCGTGAAGAACTGCAAGCACTGGAGGCACAAGCCGGCAACATGAAAGAAGAATTGGATGAAGAAGCCTATGCAGCCTATTTGTTTGCCAGCGGGCAATCCAACCGGGTCTCCGTGCAAAGCGTGCTGACTGGATCAGCCGCAAATAACTCAGGAATATTGCCTGATGACCATATTTTACGTTACGACAATCAGCGAATTTACAATTGGCGAGACCTGCGTAACGCTACGACCCAAGGTGATATCAATGAAACGATTACCATTGAGGTTATGCGGAACAACAAACGCATGGAGTTTTACGTACAGCGTGGCCCTTTGGGTATTCGTATGAGCCCTGTCAGTGTTGCACCTTGAATACAGCATTAAGAGCAGACAATTAAAATTATTGCTAGTAGTCACTCAGCTTGAGTTTTTAAATGTGAATTAAGCACTAAAAACACGTTATTTTTAAAAAATCACCGGGTATTTAACATGGAGGTCGCAGAGACGCAGAGAAAAACACGAGAAACTCTGCGCCCCCTGCGTTTCTGCGACCTCCGCGTTTACAACACTTGGCTTGACAGTGTTACACACCTCTAAAAGCCAAGCTGAGTTGCTGTTAATAAACATTCCTCTTTGTCAGCGAAGAGAGGCAAGTGCTCCCCCTGTGCGCTTAAGTACGTAAAACACATCGTTGTTTCTCTCCAGAGAATCACACTTACTATAAAGAAAGACACTTAAGAACCACCTGGTTCTATCCGTAGTATTGCTATTGTCGAATTATTTTACAGCCTGCCAACCAATAGTTAATGTCTAACTGTAACTCTCTAAATTTATTAAAATAATTTTTGTGGCATAGTAAGTGCTTAAAATTTGTACACACCAACAGTTTAGCTTTATAAGATATTGTTTCGTGCAAAGATTACTCTAGATGGATAAACCAATTCAGCCGCATCTGTAAAAATGTGAGGATATTATGGAAAAAACCAGCACGACGAAGCACTCAGCCATTCTAGTCATCTCCATCTTCATCACTCTGCTTTATACAGGACAAGTGTCAGCCGTCGTCATTTCCGTCTTCACGGATCGAACATTGTGGGAATCAGCTGTAGGTAGCTTTACCACAGAAACCTTTGACGACTCGCTACTCAATAGTGGGCTCAATGTGTATTCACAGAGTGGCGGTGGCGTAAGAGGCGGGCTGTTTAATGATGTGGTATTTGAAGGTGGCTTCGTTGGAGACACTATCTGGAGTTTTTCCAGCCCGATTCTCGCCTTCGGAGGCAATTGGGATTTAGGCCCAAATTCAGCAGGTACTGCTCTTGAATTTGGGCTGCACGGTCCCTCCGATACTTTTGGAGTACCTGGCCGCCCGGATATCATCAATACCTATACAGGAGAGTTTTGGGGAATACTTGCAGACACACCTTTCGACACGGTACAAATTTTTAGCGCCGGTTTAGGTAGTGAGCATTACAGTCTGGATAATCTCGTTTACAGCAAAACACAAATACCTGAACCAAATTCACTATTACTACTTATTTTAGGTTTGATAGGATTTGTCAGCTTTGGCGGCACAGCCTCTAAAGAAAAAGCAAAATCTATATTACTAAGGTGAGCAGTCAAGTGAGAAGGTTACTGTATATCCATTCCTTATATACCCAGACAGAAAAAATGACTATGAATGCAGTGACCTGCCATCAACGGCTAGTGCTGCCTCATGCACAGCTTCAGACAAGGTAGGATGAGCATGCACGGTGCGTGCGAGATCTTCCGCTGATGCAAAATATTCCATAGCCACCACAGCTTCGCTGATTAATTCCGAGGCATTGGGGCCATAGATATGTACACCGAGTATCTGGTCGGTGCTGGCATCACTGAGAATTTTTACCATGCCACGGGTATCGCCCGAAGCATGGGCGCGGCCGCTGGCGGCAAAAGGAAACACACCGGATTTAAAAGGAGTGCCCGCAGACTGTAATTGCTCAGCCGTCAAACCGACCCAGGCTAATTCCGGCCAAGTGTATACCACTGATGGGATGACTGCGTAATTCACCTTCGGCTGTTGACCGGCAATGCGTTCTGCCACGGCGACACCTTCTTCCGATGCTTTGTGTGCCAACATAGGGCCACGCACCACGTCACCAATGGCAAAGACATTGGGCAGATTACTGCGACATTCCGCATCCACTTCAACAAAACCACGCGCATCCAGTATCAAACCCACTACATCCGCACCAATGCCTCCGGTATTGGGCGTGCGGCCCGTGGCGACCAGTACTTTATCCACGATCAGTTTTGTTTCACCATCATCGGTTGCATAAATGATGGTGACACTTTTCTTACCGGGTTTTACAGAGACCAGCTTTGCCCCCAGTAAAATATCCATGCCCTGCTTTTTCAGATCCTGCTGTACAACGTTGGCAACTTGCTGATCAACATTTTTCAGAAACGTATCACCACGCACAATGATGGAAGTTTTGGCACCCAGGCGCGTCCACACACTACCCAGTTCCAGCCCGATCACACCACCACCGATAACAGCAAGGCGTTTTGGTACCGATTCAAACGCCAGAGCATCGGTAGAATCCACGATTTTTTCATCATCCGGTATGGCATCAGGCATTACCGGTGAAGAGCCTGTGGCGACAATAATAGAGTTTGTCTCGTATTCTTTACTTTCGTTATTGTTGTGCAGCGATACGCGCACACGGTTTTCACCGACCAGCTCACCCCGCCCTTTGAGCCAAGTCACTTTATGTTTGACGAATAACATAGCAATACCATCCGTCAAGGTTTTAACCACCTTGTTTTTACGCGCCATCATCGTGGCAATATCAATTTCCAGGCCTTTGATACTGATACCATGTCCGGCAAATTCATGTTGCGCACAATGATAATGATGCGTGGTATCCAATAATGCCTTGGAAGGAATGCAGCCCACATTGAGACAGACACCACCCAGGGAAGGCTCTCCCTTTTCATCAACGCGATCATCAATGCAGGCTGTTTTCAGCCCCAATTGGGCACAACGAATAGCTGCCACGTAACCACCCGGGCCACCGCCAATAACGATTACATCAAAATCTGCCATGACTTGATTCCTTGAATTTATTTTTCAACAGGAACAGGCTTATAAGGGTTATATTTCCAACAACAGGCGAGCTGGCTCCTCCAGTGTATTTTTAACAGCAACAAGAAACAACACTGCGTCACTGCCATCAACAATGCGATGATCATAAGACAAGGCCAGATACATCATGGGTCGTGCCACTATTTCACCATTTTCCACCACTGCCCGTTGCTGAATGTTGTGCATACCCAGTATCGCGCTTTGTGGCGGATTAAGTATGGGTGTGGATAGCATGGAACCAAAGGTACCACCGTTAGTGATACTGAACGTGCCACCCATCAGCTCATCCAGCAATAATTTTCCATCCTGGGCACGCTGACCAAAGTCACGAATGCCTTTTTCGATATCGGCAAAGCCCAGTTGATCCACATCACGCAATACTGGCACCACCAGCCCACGCGGCGAGCCTACGGCAATACCAATATCAAAATAACCGTGATAGATAATATCCTCTCCATCCACCGAGGCATTGATTACCGGGAACTGTTTTAGCGCCTCAGTCACCGCTTTGACAAAAAAAGACATAAAGCCCAATCGCGTACCGTGCTGCTTTTCAAACCGGTCTTTGTATTTCTCGCGTAACGTCATAATGGGCTGCATATTGACTTCATTAAATGTGGTCAAGATAGCTGCCGTGTTTTGCGCATCTTTAAGCCGCTCTGCCACGCGCGCGCGCAAACGACTCATGGGTACACGCTTTTCAGGTCGGGCACCCATTGGTACATTCATTATAGGTGCTTTTACAGCATCAGCCGTCACATTTTCATCTGCTGTCTCTTCGTGTTTTTTACCACTACTTCGTGTTTCCAGATAATGGATAATGTCGGCCTTGGTGACACGGCTATCCCGACCGGTTCCCGGCACACGGGTGGGATCAATATTATTTTCTGATACCAATTTTTTTGCTGCGGGACTTAATAACACCTCCGGTATTTTTTCGTCCACTGTCATTTTTTCAGTGCTGACAGCCTGCTTTTCTGCAGGTGTGCCCTGTCCGGGTTGAGCAGCATCATTGATCGTCGCAATAACTTCTTCACTCGCCACCCGTTCGCCATCACTCTTGCTGATTTCCTGTAGCACGCCATCTTTCGGTGCCACAATTTCCAATACCACTTTGTCTGTTTCCAAATCCACAAGATTTTCATCACGCCGGACAAATTCACCAGGCTTTTTGTGCCAGTTGAGCAGGGTTCCATCAGTAATGGACTCTGACAAAGCAGGTACCTTTACATCAATAAGCATAAAGATTCTCCAGAATATTGTGTAAGGAACGCGCACGAAACAACTTCCCTGTTTGGCGTCCGGATTTAGTACGTGTTCGCTCGTTCTGACTGAACAAAAGTGCAGGAATACTCTCTGGGGCACAAGTAGTCGTTCTATTTCGAGCTTTTGTGATTGAAGAACGGGCAAAGACGGGCTGAAGCCGGGATGCCAAACAGGGAAGTTGTTTCATGCACGTTCCTAAGCACGGATTGTTTACTGTGTATTTCATTACCAGTATCACTCCAATAATGCGTCATCAATCAATGATTGTAATTGCTGGATGTGTTTTTTGTAACTACCCACCGCGGGTGCGGCTGCGGCTGACCGCCCAGCATAGGACAACACTTGTTTATCCTGTTTGCTGTCTTGCAGGGTTGGCTGGATATATTGCCATGCACCCTGATTTTGCGGTTCTTCCTGACACCAGACAATTTGTTTTGCTTTTGGATATATCGCCAGTACGTCACAAAACTCTGTGGTGGGGAAAGGGTAAAGCTGTTCAATGCGAATCAGCACGACATTGTGTAACTCACGTTTCCTGCGCGCATCCAATAAATCAAAAAACACCTTACCACTGCACACGATGATACGAGTGACTTTTTTGGCATCCAGCCCATCAGGGTCATCAATAACCGTTTTAAATTCACCGTCAGATAAGTTTTCCAGATGCGATGTTGAGAGTTTATGTCGCAGCAGGCTTTTTGGCGTCATTACAATCAGTGGCATGCGTATTTTGCGTAACATTTGCCGACGCAGCATATGGAACATTTGTGCGGGTTCGCTCGGTATACATACCTGTACATTATTTTCAGCACACAACTGCAAATAGCGTTCTAGACGGGCCGACGAATGCTCTGGGCCTTGGCCATCAAAACCATGTGGCAAAAACATCACCAAGCCGCTCAAACGCCCCCATTTAGAAGAGCCTGAAGTAATAAACTGGTCAATCACGACCTGCGCACCGTTGGCAAAATCACCAAACTGCGCTTCCCAAATGACCAGCGCATAAGGTGCAGCAGTACTAAAGCCATATTCAAAGCCTAGTACCGCTTCTTCGGATAACAAGGAATCAATCACCACAAAATCACCCTGCACTTCAGCAAGATGTTGCAGCGGAGTATAACTCTCCCCGGTTTGTTGGTCATAAATCATCGCATGACGATGAAAGAAAGTGCCACGACCACTGTCCTGTCCTGACAAACGAACAGGATACCCATCTTCCAGCAGACTGGCGTAGGCCATGGTTTCTGCAAAACCCCAGTCCATAGGCGTTTCGCCCTTAGCCATTTTATAGCGGTCATTCAAAATACGGCGCACACTGGCGTGAGGCGTTATATTGTCAGGCAGGCTGTATAAACGATTTACTACGTCCTGTACGTAATGTTGTGATTTGCGGGTGTTAATATTTTCATTCCAGTCGGTTTCCTGATGCTGTTTCCAGTCTACCCAATAAGGCTTGTCGTAATACTTGTTCACGACATCAGGCGCAACAGTTTCGCCGTTATCCAGGCTATCCCGATATTGCAGATTCATCACATCCACATCATCTGCGTTGACGATACCATCATCGATCAGTTGATCTGCGTAGAGTTGTGCAACCCGTGCATGCTGATGGATTTTTTTGTACATCATCGGCTGTGTTGCGGCAGGCTCATCAGCTTCACTATGGCCATGGCGGCGGTAACACACCATATCCACCACCACATCCTTGCGATAAACCATACGAAAATCCAAGGCGATTTTTATGATTCGCGCCACGGCTTCCGGGTCATCACCATTGACGTGAAAAATCGGTGCCTGAATCATTCGCGCCACTTCAGTGCAATACGTCGTGGAACGCGAGTCCAGCGGATTGCTGGTGGTAAAGCCGATCTGGTTATTGATAATAATGTGTACCGTGCCACCGATACTGAAACCACGTGCCTGGGACATGTTGAAATTTTCCATCACCACGCCCTGGCCGGAAAATGCGGCATCACCATGAATCAGCACAGGCAAAACCATGCCACCGGTAGTATCTTTACGGCGGTGTTGTCGGGCGCGCACCGAACCACCCACCACCGGGCCCACTATCTCCAGATGTGACGGATTAAACAACAAGGCCAAATGCACAATGCCACCCGGAGTTTCAATATCCGATGAAAACCCCTGATGATATTTCACATCTCCTGAACCATTAATTATCTGCTCGGCCGATTTTCCCTCAAATTCGTCAAACAAAGAACTGGGCGCTTTGCCCAGAATATTGGTCAACACATTCAGGCGTCCACGGTGCGCCATACCCATCACCACTTCAGCCACCTTGTTTTCACCCGCCTGCTGCAACAGTTGACGCAACATGGGAATCAGGCATTCCGCCCCTTCCAGCGAAAAGCGTTTTTGCCCCACATAACGGGTATGCAGATAGCGCTCAAATTCCGAGGCAGACAAAATGGATTTCAGAATATCCAGACGTTGTTTTTTCGGGAACTCGTATCGGCTGCCAGCACCTTCCACACGTTGCTGTATCCAGCGTTTCTGCTGTGTGTCCGTGATGTGCATATATTCCAGGCCAATGTGACCACAATATGAACGGCGCAGAATTTCCAGAATCTCTTGTAGCGAAGCGGTATCTTCACCCACCAGTGAACCCGTGTTGAACACAGCCGCCATGTCGTCGTCATCCAGCTTGTAAAACGCGGGATGCAGCTCCGGCACCAGATCCTGGTCACCCAACTCCAGCGGGTCCAGGTCCGCATGTTCATGACCGCGGAAACGATAAGCATTAATCAGCTGTAAAACAGCCACTTGTTTAGCATCCAGGCAGGACTTTTCCGGCAGCGCCACATTCGCGACAGTCTGCATCCGAGGCTGCCTGACCATGCGCCTGAACTCATCGCGTATTGCCTGATGATCCGCCTCGGGCCCGGACACGTCACCACCAGTCTGCAAACCGGTAAACTTTTCATCGGAAAAAAGAGCCCGCCAGTCAGCACTCACGGCTGATGGGTCTTGTAAAAACACTGCGTATTGCTCTTCGATGAATCCAGCATTCGCACTAAACAAATAACTGTTGTCCTGCATGTCCTTCATTGCTGCTTTTTTCATTCACCCGCCTCACATCGCCGGTAGCACGTCAGATAAATAACAAGGAATTTTTGATGCTGTAGCCCTTAGATGCTGTAGCCCCTAAGAGCCTATCGGCAATTGATTTACAAGCTTTATGCAAGCAGAAACCCGCCCATGAAATGGATAATATACTGGTACTGATTGAGATTTAAGATTATTGCATACCGCCTTAATATCCCATAACTGCGTTGAAATCCCTCGCAATAACCTCGAATAGTTTCGCGATTACTCGATACCTGGATTATGCATGACACATTGTAAATTCCAGCTCTCTCCCTCAACCACCAGTGCCGCCATGTACCCTGGAGAAGGATAAATCTGACAGGACGACCAGCGCAGCATTGCTCCAGGATTCCCGTGGACGCTCAACAGTGCTGCCGGGCCATCTTGAGACAGTGAAGTCTCAACCTGTTCCAATACAGCCAACCCCTCCCCGGTCGCCTTTGCGTAAGCCTCCTTGACGGTCCACGCCTTAAAAAAGGCCGCTGTTTTTCTCTCTGCGGACAGAGAGGCAATAACCTCACACTCATCTGGGTAAAAATAACGCTGTGCAATATTCTCCACATCTTGTTTTGCTCGAAGATACTCGACATCAACACCCACCTGACGGTTTCTGGAAATGGCGTAAAGTACGATTTCGTGCGAATGAGACACGTTAAAATACAACTTATCGTGAACACTGGGAGAAACAAGCTCTGGCTTTCCCTGTGGGCCATAAGAAAACTCCAGACTGGTGGCTGGCTGATTGAGGTACCCTCCCAGAATCCTGCGTAAAAATCCACGCCCGGCAATAAAATGTCGGCGATGTTGAGCAAATACAAACTTTTCAGCTCTCGATTTTTCCGCTAGACACAGCAACTGTTCCAGCTCTTGAATGCGTGAGCAAGGCTGCTCCAAACAGGCTTGCCAGAGATGGACCTCATTATCGTTTATATCAAAATCAGCGGGAGGAGAAACCCACTGCGGCTCCGGATTAAACATTTCAGAAAAAAACCCATCAAGGATAGACCCACAGCGATTGAGGCTTAGGCATTCATTGCACACCCTCTTCATTCCATGGCGATACAAACCTCTCGCAATAGTCCCGCTATTACGTACGCATCACTTTACCGTGCTGTGAAACGAATACGACGTACACTTAACGCCTAAACCTCAATCGTGACGAGTATACCAACAAACGCAAAGCCTGACTTTATCATTATGGATTTAACAGGTATATACCCGTAGCGATTGAGATTGAGATTTTATTGCACGCCCTCTTCATTCCATGGCTGCGTTGAAAATCCTCGCAATAGTCTGGCTATTACTCGTCATTTCGCCTGACCATGAAATGAATATAACGCACACTAAAAGCCTAAATCTCAAACACCATGGGTATAGAATTGGCGAGATTTTCCTTTTCACATCTCCCCTCTGAAATGCGTGATAGGAAATTTTTCTGTAATAGTTCCTAAAATTTTATTTCGGTGATAAATCGAATAGGTTCGCGAAATAATTGGAGTTTGGGAAGGGACATCAAAATATGCAGCGACCGTATCACAAATTTCTGTTTGATGGCCAAGAATGTCACGATACATATCAAGCTTTTCTTCTTTCCACATCAATCCTATAGGACAGTCTGTTTCCAATAGTTTGTATTGAATCGAATGGGAAAGTAATCCGACAACAAATACAGATTCTGCATAAAGATAATTTTTGTGGGCGCCGCAAAGCAAAACCGTTCTTTCAAGCAATGGCGTTTCAAGAGGGCAAAAGATCGCCTGGCGATTATCGCTGAGAAACATTTTTTGCCCAATTTTTTTAACTCTTATGGATTCATCCGTGTAAAGCGCGATGAGATCGGTCACCGTACCGTCAGTCGTTAACAGTATTTTTTGGAACATACTAAGTGGTTGGTCAACAACAACCGCAGCGCCCTCAGAAACAAACCCCCGCTGTGGTAATAACTTAGGAAATCCATCAGATTCAGGCTGATTAAATGGATTGTATTTTATTGATTCGCTCATATCCATATGACCCACTTACTAGGTTCCATCACTGAACCAAAACACATAAACAATGTTATCTTTCTATCAAGAAAACCATACAAACGCAACAATTATTATTGAATAACAGTCTCAAGCATTTCCTGTAAACAATGGCGCTGGCTATGATTTATATCCAATAAATATGGTTAAAATTTCCACGCAAAATTTTTAAAAGTCAAAAAAACCAACCGAAAATAGACTGTCTCTATCTTCATCTAAAAGCGCTTGGTTTCAAAAGAAAATTTATTTCTTAAAGTCATTTAATATCAACAATACAAAAAGTACAACAGAATCGAATGAGTTTTACATCATACCCGTAGCGTTTGAGATTTGGGTATAAAATTTTATCGAGCCACTTTTATAATTTATCGGTCACGACTAAAAGCAACACCTTAATTGATTATTTACTCGTGAATTAAATGCTTAGTTTTGCAAATTACCGGGCACATAGGGCATCAATAAAGAAAAACTATATATTGTTATTTATTATCAAAAACTGCCCTTATCAGATAACCCTCCAATTACTGGTCATTTTTTCACCACATTCTCTATTTCAACCTAACAGCCTCAGGGAAAACCAGTACCACACCCTCCGTAAACCTCAAAAAAACCAATAAGTTATCGGTATTATTCTCCTTTGAAAAACATCCTGAAAAATTGACAACAAACTACCCCACTGCTAGATTTTCGGCGTGTTCGTTACCAAAACACCAGTTGGCGAACACAAAAAACCAGCGTTGTTTTCGGTGAAAAATACATTCATCAAATCAATGAATAGTGAATACATCTTAAGTTTAATAGTGAACCTGAAAGGAGATTTATTATGGGTATGGGTATGGGTGGTATGGATATGGGTGGTATCGATATGGGTGCTATAGATATGGGCGCTATCGATATGGGTGCTATAGATATGGGAAATATGGGCGGCGGCATGGGCGGTGGCGGCGGTGGTGGCGGCGGTGGCGGTGGCGGCGGTGGCATGGGCGGCGGCGGTATGGGGGGTGGCATGTAAGCCATTACAACTCGTTGTAACCCGCATCTTTCCACAGATGCACGTTGTGCAAACAACACCGTAAAGTACTAACATTGCTTTGCGCCTGTTATGTGGCTAAACCAACATAACAATAAAAAGGGACTCTGTTTTTTTATTTAGCAGAGTTCCTTTCTTTTTTGGCCTAAGAAGATGGTCAGCCTGTTTTTGAAACGTCTTTCAATAAGCTTCGCTCGCTTAACTCCCGGCGCACGCTTACAGCTTCATTATTACGAATTACGCTACTTGCAGTTATAAACAGGCATTGAGCCTGATAAAATTCACATTACAACCCAACCTAAGGAATGGAAATTGAATAACTTATACAAGTGGCGCTCTGATTTAGTCCGTATTTGTTCGTTCTGATTGAGCAAAAGTACAGGAATAGTTGTTCTGTTTCGAGCTTTTGTGATTGAAGAACGGACGAAGACGGGCTGAAGATGAGATACAAAATCGGGAAGTTATTACGTGCATGTTCCTTATGTATGTTCCGCGGTCTGCCATTGCACCGCATCACGATAAGCCGCGTGACTGACCATAAATTCTTCATGTCGACCCACAGTGAGATGACCATCAGCCTCAAAATAAATTACCCGGTCTGCGCTACGAATGGACGAATAACGATGGGCAATCAACAAGGTTGTGCGATTGGCACGCAAAGCATCCAGCGCCTGCACAATCACTTGCTCGGAGTGACTATCCAACGCTGACGAAGCCTCATCCAAAATCAGAATTGGCGCATCACGCAAAAAAGCCTGGGCAATGGCAAGGCGTTGCTTTTGACCGCCGGACAACTCCATACCACCAGGGCCCAATACTGACTCCAAACCATCTGGCAAAAGCTCAATAAACTCCCAAGCATGGCTGCGCTGACAAGCGGTCACCAACTGCTCCTCAGTCGCACCCTGCCGGGCCATCAACAGATTGGCACGAATCGTATCATTAAGCACAAATGACTCCTGCCACACCACCGCCACACTTCGGCGCAGCGAAGCAATGTTCACCTCTCGCAAATCCTGTCCATCAATGAGAATGCAGCCCTGCTTGGGATCATAAAAACGCAGCAACAATATCGCCAACGTCGACTTACCCGCACCACTGGGACCGACCAACGCCACCGTTTCACCACCTTGAATATGTGCCTGTGCATGCTGTAAAACGGTTGTTCCACCGGGATAAGCAAACGACACCGCATCAATAGCAATCTGCCCCTGGTGCACATGCAAATCCGGCGCTGCAGGTTTGTCCTCCACAGCCGACTGCGCATCCATTATTTCCAAAATACGCAACGTAGCAGGCGCATTGCCAACATACTGAAACGCGACACCCGCCAAACCACGCACCGGTATGCTGAGGTACCCCATATACAACAAAAAACTCACCAATAAACCCACCGGCATTGTACCGTTGCGCACATCATCCAAACCAAACAGCGCGACCATCAAACCCACCAGATAAATCAACAACGTGAAACTCACACCAAAAGCCAACCCCAAACTACGCCCACGCATTGCCCAGACACGTACCTTGGCAAATACCTTTTGATGCATAGTCGTCACATGGTCTTCAGCAGTATTTGCGCTCACACCACGAAAATTAGCCAGCCCCTGCTCCTCAAAAGACAACAACCTACCATTAGCTTGCAAAAAACTTTCCGTGGCACGCCGTTTGCGTTCTGAAAAAAATCGCTGATGCAACACAAACAACGGCACAGCAGCCAAAGCGATCAATGCCAAACCCACATCAATCCAAAACAACATACTCACGTACAAAAACAACGTCAGAAAATGAGAAACCAGCATCAACCGTGCCTCCACCAGAATGGCACTGACGTGATCCACATCATTACTTAAGCGAGCCAACAGATCGCCACGCGCCATCTGCCCCGCTACTGGAAAAGACAAATGCAACAAACGAGAAACGATAGCATTGCGAACCCGACCGATAAAACGCAAGCCCAACCAATTAGTCAACCAGCCACCACCCAATTGCGCCGCCTGATTCACCAGCAACACAAACGCAAATAAACCCAGCACCGCCGGTAACTCATCATATTGTCCCGACTGGATCAAACTCAGCGGTCGACCCATAAGCCAAATCATTGCCGTGTTGGTAATCACCGCAATAACAATGGAAATAATATCTAACGTGAAATAACCCTTATCAGGTGAAGTATATTTACGGAAACGACCGTAGTATTTACGCAACTCTGCCCAACTGGGTTTAGTGGAATGAAATGTAGACTTACTGGAGACTTGTTCAGACATTCAGATATTTTTCCTGTGTTTACCCGGTAATCTAACACAAAGGCAAACAAGACTTTGGCAAATAATTCAGGGCATTTACAGATGGACCTTAGTCAGTTACAGTCCGCCGCCGATTCTGACGGCCTATATATGGGTTGTGATTTGCAGATGGACCTTAGTCGGTTACAGTCTAACGATTGGGCTACGAACGTGCCGGTATGTTGTGATTTGCAGGTGGACCTTAGTCGGTTACAGTACGTGTAGCCCCTGCTTTGGAAAACGACTATCGACTGGGCTACTTCAGATATTTATCTTCTCTGATACGATGCTGTGGCTTAAATATTTCCGGAAGATGTGCGTAGTTGAAAACAGATAAA
>Ga0316204_10002902_pt1 | contig 36637 bp, 34 predicted proteins | sample 6monrhotite_MG_2_FD_205661 | JGI IMG/M metagenome (GOLD analysis project Ga0316204, IMG submission 205661) | Microbial mat bacterial communities from mineral coupon in-situ incubated in ocean water Damariscotta River, Maine, United States -... | ecosystem: Environmental > Aquatic > Marine >... | reverse complement strand
TTACCTCATGTGGCTCAAACTGTTTGTCTTCATTAACTAGGTTATCAAGATTAATCCGAACGTACCATATTCCGCTGTCTACTATGTTTTTACCGTGCATCGTCATCAAGTAGTTTAGGAATGCCGACTTTCCTGCCCCAATTTCTCCCTCCAAGAATGAAATGTTGTTCTTTCCAGGTGTAATTGGTTGCCCGAATGTCGAATCTATAAACTCTTCTGGAGTAACGAGTGCTCCCAAGATATCACGGTTTATTGTTGGAATTTGATAGTAACTTGAATAAAATAAATGAGAAAGAGAGCGTTTTGGTATGAGTTCCAACGTATCGTCTTTGTGTTTTAAACCCTTTTCAATTCTGCTCTTTAATTCGGTCGGGCTCTCCCTTTTTTGCCGATATCCAGCTGGAATGTGCGCGAACGTATCATCGATGATTTTCTCAAATCCCGTCTTTTTGTGTTGAGAAGCGCCAATTGAGACGACTCTATGTGAGTCACTTTTTCTTGCACGATAACTATCTCTAGCTAAAATATCAGCCATATATCAGTTTACCTATTTAGGATGAAAGGGAGCAATTGTTCAAATCTAGATCACATTTCGTTAAACTATACTCCAAACGCATATTTAGAAGTGACGGCACCTTCGGATGAAATGCTTATTGATTCAATTAAGCGTGAAATTAAAGGTCATGCAATAGGTATTTTGGCGAGTCCTGTTGGTTTAGTACGTGAGGTAGAAATTCTAGGCAGAACATTTTCCCTAGTGCGTACAGAAGTGCAAAATGCTGTGAGCGTTGACATCAAGAAGTGTCGGGTAGCCGAACACTATTGACAGCCCAGGTTTTAGTGATTCAATACGTTGTTCAATTTGGCGCTTATTACCCAATCGAAGAGGAGCGAATTTAGTTTGTATGTCCGATCAACGGCATAAATTTCTGGCGCGCTACTGGCGCGCAGATAGGTGTAGACAAGCTATTTTGTGGTGCTTTCAGTGCCAATCGACTACATAAATTCCAAATAAATATAGTTAGTTAGCTCATATGAAATCCGCTCCGAAGGCAGAGGCCAGAGGTTCGAATCCTCTCGGGTGCGCCAGTCAACTGCCTTAGTGCGTTGTTTTTCTTAGTTTATTTGGAAAATCAAAGGAATCGTTCCTACATTTGATCCCACATAAGGTGCGGGCTTTTCCGGCACTTTTTGAGATGTTCTGGGACGTTTCTCAGGTCGTGAAGGCCGTATCCGGCGCATTATTTACTTCCGGTTTGCGCCCGAATCTGGACCGTGCATGACACGCTTCGCTTGCTCGAACTGGCTCGCTTCCGGCAAGCTTCAATCTTGTCGCGGTTGTCTCGCTGGATGTCGACAGCATCGACAAGGGCTATCCACGCTTGCGGATCAGCACTTCGCATCATCCTGCTGCCTGCATTCCACCGAGATGCCTCTCCGAGTACCGTCCCGGCCATCCGCTCCGGCCAACGCCAGTTGTCAGGCATGGCACGAGCAACCGTGCCGGGAAGGATTGACCAAAGAAGAATACCGGCAAGCAATCCTGCTCCAGCATACTGCCAGGCACGGCGCTTCTGCTCCGCTTCGGCGCGAACGCGCCCGACAAGCGCACTAAGCTGTCCGGTGGTGCTATCTAGGTTTTTGCGTGCCTGCTTGAACAGCTCGTGGTTTTCGTGTTGCACATCCACCGACGCGCGTTTTATCTGGTTCGCGACGGCTTCCGGGGTCAGCTCGATTGCGGGCTTGCCGCCAATAGCGGTCAAAGTTTCTGTCACTTGTTCGAGCTGTCCAGCCATCTCACCAAGGGTTGTTGTATAGTCAGGGATATTAATGTCGGCGCGTTCGGTCGCGAGATGCTGAACGGCGCGGCGCATCATTGCCATTTCGCCTTCAAGCCGTGCAAATGCTTGTGAGGCATCATCCGGCTTATTGGTGTTTTCGGGCAAAGGATTCGACGGCGATTCTTCTGCTTCGAGGTCTAGTTCAACTTCTTCACTTTCGTTTTCTTGCATTTGCTTTTCTCCTAGAGGCTCATTCCGAGATCGCGGGTGCGCTCACGGTTCAGGCTTGCGGTGAGTTCATGTGCGATGCTGTGTTCGGACTTTGGATTGATGCCAAGTTCGTGCGTCTTGCCGCGCAACAGACTTTCGACCTGAGGATCGCGTTCGAGGGTTTTGGCGAGTTCTGTCAGTTTTGCGGACATGTGTTTCGCGCCTGCGCGGTCGCCCTTTTGTTCAAGCTTCTTCTGCGCCGCACTCAACTCTTTCCAATCGCTGAAGAAGCGCTCTGATCGAAGTGTTGGATCGCTGCGCACAGCGGCCTCGTGCCGCATGGCGCGCAGGGGTTCCTGGCTACGCCCGCCAATCGCTGCTTCAATCAACTCAGGTCGTCGCTCCAGTGCGTTGGCAAGGTCGGCAGCGGCATTGGGCCGAATAGTGTCTAACACCTGTCTGCTGTTCTCCAGCGCTGCTTTCTGGTGGGGCAGGACGGGCAAACCTTGAGCCTGCATCCGATTAATATCGCCCAATGCATGTGCGTAGCGTGCGACCGCTCGGCGCTGGTCGCCGTGGGTGTTCGCTTTCGCTGGAAGCGGCTCAAGCTGGTGCGACCCTGGGCGGAAGTTTTCGAATATAGATTTGACCCTCTCCGGCACCTTCCGAACCACTTCCATGACCCGTTCGCGGAAGCTGATGCCACGCAACTCGGCGAAGGCCTGTTCCGGCCTGTAATCGCCCGCCATATCCTTGCCGCGCTCGCGGCTTAGAGTTTGGACAAGTTTCGACTGATCGGCGAAGTCGTCGCGGCCATAGTGGAGCGCCAGTCCTTCGCGATGGCGCGACATCGCGACATAGGCAGAATGGCTGTCCATGCCGGGTGTGGCCAGCACATGCGCGGCATCCACCGTCATGCCCTGCGCCTTGTGGACGGTCGCCGCGTAGCCATGATCGATATGGGCATAATCCTTCGTATCGAAAGCGACCTCGCGGCCATCATCGGTGCGCACGGCCATGCTTTTTGTGCTGGACCGCTCGACCGTGCCCAGTGTGCCGTTTTTGACCCCAAGGCTGCGTTCGTTGCGCAGGAAGATGATGCGATCACCGGAAGCAAATTGCCGCTCGCCGCGCTCCGCCCGGATTGTGGTTTCCATGCCGAGCGCGCCTGCATCACGCATTTTTGCACGCGCCATCTCGTTGAGCTCGCGGACCTCGTTGTTGGTGTGAGTGAGAATGATCCGGCTATCGCTCGGGCCTGCCTGACGCTCATGGTCCCAACGCTCGATCAAGTCTGTGCGAGCGGCCTCGCGGGTGTCGGCGGAATGGACCATGCCGCGTTCTTCATAGGTGCGGATCGCTTCGCCTGTGCGGCTTGTCGCCAGCTGTCTGGTCGCGTCCTGCTGCCAGGCAGAAAGCTGACGGCGAATCTCGCTGATTTCGACGCCGCCATGCCTTTGGTGGATTGCGCGGAATGCTGCACCTGCTTCAATGGCCTGCAACTGCTGCGGGTCTCCGACCAGAACGACTTTTGCACGCGCCTTTGCGGCATGGGACAGCATGCGCTCCATCTGGCGCGTGCCGACCATACCTGCTTCGTCGATCACAAGCACATCGCGCGATGTGAGCTGTTCGCGTCCCTTGCCCCATTGATGTTCAAAGCTGGCGATGGTGCGCGACGCGATGCCGGAACCGTTCTCCAAACCCTCGGCGGCAATGCCGGAGAGCGCTGCCCCGCGCACATTATAGCCTGCGCTTTCCCATGCCGCGCGCGCCACACCCAGCATCGCGCTTTTGCCAGTCCCTGCATAGCCAATCACGACTGACAAGCCCTGGCTTTTTGTGACATGCTCGAAGGCGGATTTCTGTTCGCCTGATAGGACAAGCCCGCGCTCTGCAGCATCTGCGAACGCAGCATTCTGCCTTTCAATATCGACGCCATGCCGGTCGCGCTGCGCCATCATATCTGCGACCCGCTGCAACCGCTGTTCAGTCTCAATCATGTCGCGCGATGTGAAGCGTGCCGCCCCGCGTCCGTCCTTGCCCAAAGCAATCAGGTCAGGCGATGTGCGCACGGCGTTCAGTGCAGCATCAAACTGCTCTTTGCCATCGCTGTGCCGATGCACGAAAGCAGCAAGATCGCGGCGAGTGAACGTTGCCTGTTGATGTGTAATCGCATCTAATGCCAAGGCAGGATTGGCGATGATTCTTGTCCCATTGCGCCGAGCAATCGCGCGGTGTTCCTCAATCCGCTCGGCTTCAAGTCCGCGCCCGCCAATGCGCGAGGCGGCAGGCCCAATCTTGTCCTGCGGTTCCAGCGCAATGCCTTGTGCTTCCAGGCTGCGATGATCGATCCGCGCATCGATGTCGCGCTCCGCCAATACCCGGTTAACATGATCTGCCCAACGCTGGCGCCATTGTTCGATGAGGGCCGTGCTGTTCCAGTCGCGAACCTTTGCGCCAAAACCATCCCTGGTCACTTCGCGCATGGTGAGCATCACATGTGCGTGAGGTTTGGCCTTGCCGTCTTCGCCAATATCCCAATGGACATTGAGATCGGCGATCATGCCTTTCTCGACAAACTGTGCTTCCACGAACTCGCGCGCCAGCTTGATGTTGTCTTTCTTGGATAACTCGCGCGGTAGAGCGTATTCGACTTCGCGGGCTAACTGGGCATCCTTTCGTTTCTCGGCGGCTTCGACTGCATTCCACAAAGCCTCGCGATCTGAAAATTCCGCAGGCGCGCCTTCAGGCAGCATCACTTCGGAATAGAGGACGCCTGCCTTGTTGGTGAAATCGTGGTCTCGGTCGATGCGGTTATCGTGTAGCCGTTCGCCCGAACGATAGGCCGCCGCCGCGACGGCACTGCGACCGCTCGACCTTCCGATGACTTTTGCGCTGAAATGAAAGATTGCCATATCGGCAATCCAGTTACACCTAAAAGCCTACGTCGGCACGACGTATAAGCGCGCCCTCTGTCGAAAAATTCTCCATCGGGACTAGGATGGTTCATACTGTCTTGGTAGCCTTGCTGCATTGGATCACTGTCGCGGTTATCATGGCTCCATCATACCAAGAATGGAGACAACAAATGCGCAAACCCCGCGATATTGATTCGGAACTGAAGGCTCTTGCTGACAAGGCCAAGCAGCTAAAGCAGCGCCGTGTAAGTGATCTCGGCGCGCTGGTCATGGCAACCGAAGCCGATGCACTTGATGCCGAAGTGCTGACAGGCGCACTGCTTGATGCTGCCGCCAACAAAGACAAGGCAATTGGGGAGGCCTGGCGCAAACGCGGCGCGGCTTTCTTTCAGGGAAAGTCGCGCGGGTCTCAGAGCAAAGCTCGCCAGCAGCCGGAAACCACTCTCGCGCCTGATAGCGAAACGGCATCGACTTGAAGCAAAGAAAGCGCGAACCGACATGCGTGAATGGCAGATCAAACGACGCGAAAGGACCCGGCAGCTCATCGAGCTGGGCGGCCTGGTCGCAAAGGCTGATCTGATTGAACTCACTGACGATGACCGCGCCTCTCTTTACGGGGCGTTGCTCACGGTCGCTGCGAAGCTGCGCGGGCCGGATGGAGCACGGGCGCTTATGCTGTTCCGGCGCAAGGGCAAGCGGGCGTTCGAGGCAGAACAATCAAGTGATGAATAGCAGCACTGCCGAAGTAGGTATCGGTAGGTGACAACAAACGGAGCAAAAAAAGAATGGCCCGGTAGTGGATGCTACCGTGCCTTGAAGAGGGTTATGAATTGGAACGCTTAGTCGGCAGCTTTCTCTTTCGCCCTGGACAGAAAATCAACCTGCTCGGCAATGATCTCTGTGCCATAGCGAGTGATGTCGTTTTCATCATTCCATTTGGTGTAATGGATACGTCCGGTGACCATGACCATGGCGCCTTTGGTAACATGGTCTGCAACGCTTTTACCGATACCATTGAAGCAGGTAATCCGGTGCCATTCAGTGTCCTGTTGACGTTCGCCTTCGCTGTCTTTGAAGCTGCGTGTTGTTGCCAGTGAGATGTTTGTGATTGTTGCGTCTGATTTAGTTTCGCGAACCTCTGGATCGTTACCAACGAAGCCGACGAGTGTGACTGTGTTTTTCATTTTGAATTGCCTTTCGAAGCTATTTATTCTGTCCAAGGGACCATCCCTTTGACTAAGCCCCGAAAGGTCCGGTTGGGGTCTGGAGAGCACCGAATGGCAATGAGGGAAACCCCGCAGCTTCAAATGTAATGGGGGGTGGTGCGGGCAGGCATCCGCAGGATGACAACACGGCCCTGAAGATGCGCGAGTTGCTGTCCAGGCACCATCCGGACAGGGGCTGGTTTATGTCATGGCAGGGGGTGTGTTCTTGGACCGATTGATTGCGGCACAAAGGAACTCAAAAGTCTAAAAACTTGGTCGTTCTAATGACCACTCCGGGCGCATTTTCGGGCATCCACACTTTCTCAAACATGCGTCCGCTTTGCGCCCCAATGCCGGACATTACGATGGCTTCAACTTTATCCCGAAAGTGGACTCCAAATTAGATCAATTTTGAACGGCAACAAATGGGGTAGAAAGCGGACGTTGGAGTCCGTCAATGCAAACGGCAACGTGATCATTGTGAAAGTCCAATAGCTATCCAAAAAGATCATCGATTACCGGGCAATCCGGAACATCGTCTCCACTGCATTTGGAAACCATTTCATCCAACGACAATTTGATACGTTGCAAGTCGGAAATTTTCGAGTCAATCACGGCTATGTGTTTCGTTGTGGTGGCAAGCACGTCAGCGCAGGTATAGTTATTTCTATCCACCAAACTCAGCAGTCCGCGCAGCTCGTTAATTGAAAACCCTAATTCACGGGTTCTCAATATGAAACGTAACCTCTCTTGGTCTTTGGCCGAATACATTCGGTGACCACTCTCGGTACGGCCAATGGCACGCAGCAGGCCAATATTCTCATAATATCGAATCGTCTCGATATTGCAGCCCGCCATTTGAGCCAGTTTTCCGCGCTTAACTGAGTCCGACATAAAAAGTCCTTGCACCTGTAGTTACTACAGAGATTATACTACGTGTTATTGATGTTCAACAACCAAACTTAGACTGTGAACTGCCAAATATGCCTGAAATTGAAATGACACCGCCAAACTCCGACAAAAGGAGATTTTGGGCCTTTGGCGGAATAGTTGGTGCCGTACTGGCTTCCTCTTGTTGCATCGCGCCGCTCGTCCTTGTTACCCTTGGGATCAGTGGCGCATGGATCGGTAATCTTACCGCACTCGAATCCTATAAATGGTATTTTATAGCGATAACCCTCGCTTTTCTGGCAGCAGGCTTCTGGCACGTCTATTTTCGAACGCAGCCTGTTTGTGAAGACGGGACATATTGCGCCCGCCCTCAATCATCAATCATCACAAAAACCGCCTTGTGGGTGGGAACTTTACTCATTGCTCTATCCATCACAATCGATTGGTGGGCACCATTATTCTACTAGGAGAAAATCTATGAAACGCACTTATGCAATATTCCTGGGCGTCGTTGCCCTGAGCGCCGCCGGTCTGGGAGCAATTACACTACTCCCGTCGCCGAATAGTCCAGTAGCTGCCGAAATCGCTCAAATCGCTATGGCTACGAAAACATTCAATGTCGAAAAAATGACCTGCGCAACTTGCCCGATCACGGTCAAAAAGGCGATGAGCAAGGTTACTGGCGTTTCATCTGTGGATGTCGATTACAAGACAAAGACCGCAACAGTGAAGTTTGATCCTAAACGCACCAACGCGGGCGCAATTGCAGCAGCATCTACAAATGCTGGCTACCCGGCGAAAGTCGCTTCCGGGTCATAAAAAAGGCAACCCCGCTTAACTCTAATGTATGGAAAATTTGATGAACGAATGTTGCGCACCAAATGGTGGAGACCGATATGATCTGGCTGTTGTAGGTGCAGGGTCAGCGGGTTTTTCCGCAGCGATTACCGCGGTCGGTCATGGCGCAAAAGTAGCATTGATTGGTCATGGCACGATTGGCGGTACTTGCGTCAATGTCGGCTGCGTTCCTTCAAAGGCGATGATCCGTGCGGGAGAAGCTATTCACAGCGCGAACCACGCCAAACGGTTTCCCGGACTATGTGGTGAAGCGCATATCGAAGACTGGGCGAGGCTCGCAAGGGCAAAAGACGATCTGGTCGATGAATTGCGGCAAAAAAAATATGCTGATCTGCTGCCAGAATATGAAGGCGTTGACTATTTTGAAGAAGGACCCGCCCGGCTAGTTGACGGCGGTGTAGCGGTAGGCGAGCGTATCATTCGCGCGCCAAAGATCATTGTTGCGACCGGAGGTAGGCCCGCTCTTCCACCGATCAAGGGGATCGACAAGGTCTCAACGCTCGACAGCACCGAATTGCTTGACCTGAAGGCTCTACCCAAAAGCCTGATCTTCATTGGCGGCGGATACATCGGATCGGAACTTGCGTTGATGATGGCGAGAATGGGTGTGGATGTAACGATCATTTGTCGCTCACGGCTTTTGCCCGGAGCTGAGCCTGAAGTATCCGAAGCTCTGACAGCGTCCTTCCGCTCTGAGGGTATAAAAATGCATTGCGGCATCACCTATGATGCATGCCGCGAAGATGTATCAGGCGTGACGATTTGCGTTGAGGAGGATGGCAAGCCATTGGAGCTGACTGCCGAAAAGCTTGCCGTCATGACCGGGCGTCATCCAAACACCGATGGATTGGATCTTGAACAAGCAGGCGTCGAACTCGATAAACGCGGGGCGATTGTTATCGGCGATGATATGCAGACTTCAAAACCCGGCGTTTATGCTGCCGGAGATGTCACCAATCGCGATCAGTTTGTTTATATGGCGGCATATGGCGCAAAACTTGCCGCAACAAATGCTGTTGCGGGCGGGTCGCACGCTTATGATAACTCAGCGATGCCTTGGGTTGTTTTCACCGACCCGCAAGTCGCCGGTGTCGGTCTCAGTGAAGCTGATGCGCGCGCTGCTGGCTTTGAGGTTAAGACCTCTATCGTGCCCTTGGATCAGGTCCCGCGTGCAATAGCCGCTAGAGATACACGAGGTCTAATCAAGATTGTGGCTGATAAGAAAACCGACAAGTTGCTTGGCGGGCAGATTATGGCTCCGGAAGGGTCAGACACGATCCAGACGCTCGCTATGGCCATAAAATTTGGAATGACGACCAAGTCGCTTGGGGAAACAATTTTTCCTTACCTGACTACTGTTGAAGGTCTGAAGCTTGCCGCCCAGACATTCGACAAGGATGTCACCAAATTATCTTGCTGTGCTGGCTAGCGCGATCAGAATCTTACGAAATGGGAAAAGAGATGGAAACTGAATTAGCAACCGAAAATGCTTCAAACATCGCATCCAGCGGCGGAAGCGGAGTAGGCGCGATAGGTGCGATTGTAGCAGCCATGGGCTGTGCCAACTGTTTTCCTGCCATTGCAGCGCTTGGGGCGTCATTAGGTCTTGGATTTCTGGAACATTATGAAGGGATGATAATCAACCGGATTTTGCCGATTTTTGTCATTATTGCCCTGATCGCAAATCTATACCTGTTCAGTCGCCACCGCATCATATGGCGCGGTATCTTGAGCCTGATCGGACCAGTATTGGTGTTAGCAAAATTCTATCTATTCTGGTCGGCAGACTGGAGCAATGCCGTATTTTATGTTGGGCTGGCCTTTATGGTTGGCTCGTCGATTTTTGACATCGTATCACCGCCATTGAGACGATGCCCTGTTCCCAAGGTAGCGGCAAAATAATGGCGACAACCGACCTTGAGTTAGAACCAGCGGGCGCTTTGCCAAAGCCGCTTATCTTGGGGCGGCTATTGAGACTGTCCTTGGGCGCATTATGCCTGTTCTACGTGTATGGCCTTTGGCAGGTTCAAGGCGCATTGATCCTACAAGATGGAAATATCAGGCCGCTCCTATGGAATGGCATTTTACCGGGACTCTTTCTTGTCAGTTATGTCGTAAACATTGGCTATTCCAAGGACTGGAAGAAGTGGCCCGCGATAGTGAGCGCGCTGGTCCTCGCAGGTGCCGCCGCCTATAACTGGACTCTTGCCGGAAGCATTGAAGGACAATGGTTTGCCGGTCTCCTTTGGGTCTGGCTCCTTTATATATTCGGCCATCTCGGATTGGCGTTTGTACTTTCTGCAATCCTTGCAACGCCGGGATGCGAAATGCGTGCTTTTCATCAGGCGTGGTCAAAGCTGACGGGACAGCCCACAAAAGAGCACCACTGCCCAATAGGCCCACTAGGACCAGTTGACCGCTGGGAGCGGAAACAGTTTACCAGCGAGTCCTAATGGTTCTGGATCATTACATGCCGACTTGAAGTTCAAGACGGCTATTTCTTTGGTTGTCCGCAATTGGGGCGTTAGCCAACAAACAGCCGTTGCTTTCCCGAAGTCTTCTTTTGCGCCGATTGTGTTGAAAAAGTCGGTTGATTGTTTGCGTGGATGGTGATTCAGTTTTTCTGCGGAAGCGGGAGATTGAGTGATGATGGGTGATCGTCAGGTGATGCAGGAAGGCCTGTTTTACGAGTTTTCGATTGAGAGGCACGTCCCGGAAGATCATTTGCTGCGGTTCATCGATCAGTTTCTTGATCTGGAAGACATTCGCGTACAGCTAAAGCCCTATTACAGCACCACAGGTCGTCCATCGATTGATCCGGAGTTGATGATCCGCATGCTGATTGCCGGATATTGTTTTGGCATCCGGTCCGAACGACGACTGTGCGAGGAAGTCCATCTCAACCTTGCTTATCGCTGGTTCTGCAAGCTGGGTCTGAATGATCCGGTGCCTGATCATTCAACCTTCTCAAAGAACCGTCATGGACGGTTCCGGGAAAGCGATCTGTTCCGCAGAGTGTTTGAGCAGGTGCTGGCGCGCTGTATCGCAGAAGGCGCAGTTGGCGGCTATGCCTTTGCTACAGATGCCAGCGTCGTACAGGCCAATGCAAACCGGCAGGAAGGTGGCCGCGGGGTTGACGGATTGCCTGATGAGGTGATGCAAAGGCGCGCAGTGCGGGAGTATATTGCAACATTGGATGAAGCCGCTTTTGGTGGTGCCAGCGATGTAACGCCCAAGTTCCTCTCGCCGGTTGATCCGGCAGCCAGATGGACACGCACAGCGCGCTCAGGCCAAGCGCGCTACAGCTACTCCACAAACTATCTGATCGATTGCGAGAATGCGATCATCATGGATGTGGAAGCAACCACTGCCATCCGGCAAGCAGAGGTGCATGCGACCCGCAAGATGATCGACCGGGTCAAAGAGCAATGTGGCATAACGCCCCACCGGCTATCGGGTGATACTGCCTATGGTTCTGCCGAGATGCTCGACTGGCTGGTCAACAAGCGCGGTATCGAACCCCATATCCCGGTGTTCGATAAATCAGGCCGCAAAAATGGGTCATTTGCTAGGTCTGACTTTATCTATAACGAAGAGACTGATCGCTATGTCTGCCCCAGTGGCAAAGAGCTTAGGCGCTATTGGTCCAAAGGCCGCGCTGCCAAGTCACAGCCACCCAAAGACGGCAGCTATCGCTATCGTGCCAGAAAAGATGATTGTAGCCGGTGCGACCTTAAACCCAAATGCTGTCCAAATGGGCCGATGCGCAAAGTCCCGCGATCCATCCACGAGCCTGCCCGTGACACAGCACGCAAGATCATGCTCTCTGATGCCTATCTCATATCCCGACGCGAACGAAAGAAGGTAGAAATGCTGTTCGCCCATCTCAAGCGCATCCTGAAGATGGACCGGTTGCGCCTGCACGGACCAACAGGTGCAAATGATGAGTTCCTCCTTGCAGCCACAGCACAAAATCTAAGAAAATTAGCCAAACTTCACATCCAAAGTGCGATCCCAGCCACCGGATGAACGCCAAAACTACTCCGCCAATATCAATCCAGCCCAGTAACCAATATCTGATCCGACTTTTTCAACACAATCGCGCCCTAAGCAGCCGGAACCAGACAGTCTGGTGACGGCCCAAGAACGGCCCGTCTGTTGTGCGCCCCAATCCAAGACATTCCGTTGGAGCCGGCTTTATACTGTTAGCGGACTCTACGGAACGTCGCCCGCCACATGCCGTGGAGATTGACTACTTCCCAACAAATGGTGCCAGATATCCATTCATGGTGCGGGTAAACTCCTTCTCAATCACTTCATTTCCTGGTTTGACATGCCTGTTGAGCGACAGGACATACGCGTCGAGGAGAACCGCCATCATTCGACCAACTTGTTCGCCTGTAGAGTCCAACTTGGCGACTCCAGCCTTGGCCATTAGTTTGCCGAAGCGGATGGTGAAATGATCCTGCACGCGTTGGTCTTTGGATTTCAAAAGGGGGTCTGAAATCAGCGCTTTGTGGCACGCCGCGATCCACCTATCGGTTTCAACGGTTTTGCGGAGTTCGTGAATGAACAATTCAAGCGCATCGGACCAGCTGTTTCCTCTTTCTACCAAATCAAAACACTGATCAAGAATTTGATCCTGCCCATCGATAAATCGTTCAATCAGGTCAGCGACGATAGCCTGTTTATTGGGCCAATAGCGGTACATGGATGTTTGCTTCACACCTGCCTGGTTAGCCACCTCTCGCAGGGTGGTTCCGTCATAGCCTTTTTCGGCCATGACCTGCGCTGCGGCATCCAGGATTTTGGCGACTCGTTCTTTTGATCGCGATTGCGCGGGGGATTTTCTCTCCGTCTTGAGCAATTCCATCTCCGATTAACTCTCTTGAATTGAGCAGCTTAGCACAGTTGCTAGCCTGTCGCTTGACAATATCACTAGCACAATATAGCTAAACATGAAACAGTTTCACGTTAGATGAAGCGAGATAGGAGAGGATAGTGACAAAGCCAGTCAGTTATGTGCGCGTTCTGACCACTGCCGCGAACGACATTACAGGTCAGGCTATGTGGGGCACTGTCCTCCTCTGCCTGATATGTTCTGCAACCGTCGTAGGATCATTGTTGCTGGCAGGTTTTGACCTCATTCCAATCTGGGCAGCGGGTGTAGCCAATTATTTCGCCGTTTATGCCATCTACACCGTGCTCCACGAAGCCGTTCATGGAAATATTAGCGGCAACAATACCGGTCCGACGTCACTGGACCGGTGGGTTGGGCGCATCGCAGGTTTTTTCATAATCGTCCCCTACAGTGCTCATGAAACGATCCACCTGACGCATCACAGATATACCAACGATCCTGATCGCGACCCTGACCATCACGTCAAAGGAAAAGGTTTTTTTGGCATTCTGGGCCGGTGCATGACCGTGACGATTTTTTATCTGGTCTATTGCAGACGTCATTGGGGCCAAGCGAAGATGCGCAAGGCCTTCTGGATATCATTGTGGGCGTTTGTCCAAACCGGCATATTGCTGGGGATATTGGGTTATTTCTTCGGCTGGCAGGTGCCGGTGATCGGGTATCTCATCCCGGCCATAGTAGCGGTACCCACACTGGCCTTTCTGTTCGACTGGATCGTTCATACACCGCATGAGGACCCGGGCCGTTTTCGGAACACGACTGTATTCGAAGGCAAAGCGTATTGGCTGGACCGGCTTTATACATGGGCCACGCTTCAGCAAAACTATCACGGAATTCATCACGCGTTCCCACGGATTCCATTCACCAAATACCGCTCATTCTTCAAGCAATATAAAGCAGAACTGATCGCGTCGGGGATGCCGGTCAAAAATTACTGAATGCAATTTCATAACCTGGCCGCTGCGCTGCGGTGAGCCAATTTCATTTATTAGGGAGGAACAAATGAAACAAGCACTATATACCACCGTATCCAGCATTGGATTACTGCTCGCGGCACCGGCACTGGCACAGGACAATCAGGATGACGGTGCGAATGATGACAATGTCATCATTGTGACCGCCCAGCGGCAGTCACAAAGCCTGCAGGAAGTTCCGGTTGCCGTTTCGGCCTTTGATGGCGAAGCGCTGGAGGCGCAACAAATCGAAAATGCCTCGGACTTGCAACTCACCCTTCCCAATGTGACATTCACAAAAAGCCAGTTTACCGCATCCAGCTTTACCATTCGCGGTATTGGTGACCTATGCGTTGGTGTCAGTTGCGACAGTGCAACTGCTATTCACCTGAACTCGGCTCCTCTGTTTAGCACCCGCCTTTTTGAAACCGAATATTTCGATCTTGAGCGTGTTGAGGTTCTTCGCGGCCCGCAAGGAACCCTGTTTGGTCGAAACGCGACCTCCGGTGTGGTCAATGTTGTAACTGCCAAACCTAACCTTGGAGAATTTGGCGCTTCCATTGATGCCGAATATGGAAATTTCAACAGTATCAAAGTGAAGGGCATGGTGAACGTGCCGCTTGGTGATTCTGTTGGAGTACGTCTTGCGGGATTCTATCTCAATCGCGATGGTTTTACCCAAAATATCTTCGATAACACAGATATTGACGGACGTGACATGTTTGCGGTTCGAGGCTCAATTCGGTTTGAACCCGGTCCTGACACCACTATAGATTTGATGGGCTACTATTTCCGCGAGGATGATGATCGACTGCGCAGTCAGAAACAGACCTGTCAGTTCGACCCGACTGGCGTGCTCGGATGTTTGAATGGTCGCCGTGACTTTTCGAATATCAATACCAACTCAGGTTTTACGGGAACATTGAGTTCAGCTGAATTTTTGGCTTTCCAGCTACGGGGTACCCCGCTTGCAGCGCTGGCTCCATCGCTTGCACTGGGCAGCCTTTATGATGGTCGAGGCTCGTTATCCAACTCAGTTGAACCCCAGAATGTCCGGCAAGTAAACACAGCTTATGCCCCAGAATATTTTACAGATGAATTGCAAATTCAGGCACATATTGATCACAATTTTGGAGCAGTGCAGGCCAGTCTAACCGGGACCTATCAGCAAACCGAAGTGAATTCGACGCAGGATTATAATCTTGCAATTCAGGACCGCACCCTTTTCGCAACGGCGCTGAATACAATTTCGGCTGTTCCACTGTTTCAGCCTATTGCAAATGCCATCATACCAAACGGCCCCAATGGTCCAATCTGTACGTCCACGACAGATCCGACCGGATTTGGTTCCTACGGCGGCAATCGTGTTTGTAACGATATTCCGCTCTCTTTTGATCGGTCCAGTTCAAAATCTGAATCTTGGTCGGTCGAAGGAATTCTCTCCAGTGATTTGGATGGCTCATTCAATTTTCTACTCGGCGGCATCTATGCCGAGCATAAGGTCACAGACAACAATTACTACGTAAACACATTTGCCATCGACTATATCTCAGGCTTGTTGGGCGCTGGAAATGGCGGCTTTCTCGCCACACCATTCTTCCGGAGCCATACACCAAACTTCAAACTGAAGTCTTATGGCGTGTTTGGAGAAGTATATTTTGACCTCACCGACACACTAAAAATTACTGGTGGTCTGAGGTACAACAACGATAAGAAGAACCTCACCGCTCGCTCAACGCTGGCGAATTTCCCAGTTCCATTCGGGTTCAATGGCGCCAGTGTTTTTGATGCACCGGGAGCAGCAATTTATGACGCCGATGCAGCTTTAGCGGGAGTTCAGCCCTTCCAGGTTCGCGATGTTGGATTTGATGAAATTACTGGCCGTGTAGTTGTAGACTGGCAGTTTACGCCCGACAATCTTCTCTACGCATCCTATTCGCGCGGTTACAAATCGGGCGGCATTAATCCGCCGGTTCAGCCAATATTTGCTGTACCCGACACGTTTGCTTCAGAATCAATAGATTCCTTTGAGATTGGTTCAAAGAATTCCTTCGCGGACGGTCGTTTGCAACTGAATGCAACAGCTTTTTACTATAAGTACAAGGACCTTCAGCTCAGCCGCATCGTTGCACGGACTTCAGTAAATGATAATATCGATGCCGATGTCTATGGTATCGAGCTTGAAGCAGTTGTTCGTCCTGATCCGGATTGGCTCATCAATATGGGCTTTAGTTGGTTGAAAACAAAAGTAACCGGCAACAACCTGCTGGCAAATCCTCGCGATCCCGGCGCTGGTGATCCTAATGCCGTGATTATCAAGGATATTAGTAATGCTTCAAACTGTGCAGTAACCGGCAATAACGGCGCGAATGCAAATGCGTTCGTGGCCACAATCAATGGTGCCCTCGGATTTAGAGCGCCAACTCCATTCCCAGCGGATGGCGGCATTGCATCAACCGGCGCATTTTCTTTCTGCGGTATCTTGCAGGCAGCAGCAGCTGGTAACATCGGTGCGGCCTCTGCTGCGCTTGCACCGTTGCAACCTGCTCTTGACGCTCTTGGAACCTTCACCTTGCATGGCGCTGGTGTTGAAACCAACGTGCGCGGAAACGCTTTGCCACAGGCGCCAACAACCAAGTTTTCTGTTGGTGTTCAGCACACGGTGAACTTCAACAATGCGATGACCTTGGTCCCTCGTGTCGACGTTGCATATACGGGCGATAGCTTCGGAAACATCTTCAACGGTTCACTCAACCGGATCAGAGGCTTCACTCAAGTAAATGCCTCCATCCAACTGAACAGCGCCGATGAGAACTGGTATGTGAAGGGCTTCGTACAAAACATGTTTGACAGTAATTCGGTCACCGGAATTTACACCGTCGGTGCCGCGTCCGGGCTGTTCAACAATATCTTTACGCTGGACCCTCGCCGGTATGGAATTAGCGCGGGCATCAAGTTTTAGTTCGGTTCTGCCGGACTATCTCCCGAGGGGCAGGAGAAATTCTGCCCCTCACCCAAAACCTCGGACACACAATCGACTGGCGACAGTTGGGACAAGTAGGAATTCGATATGGCAGATGCAAAAGAGATTGAACGCAAGGGAGAACTGGCTGATCCTTGGTCCATCCCTTTAGAGGAACTGGATCCCAGCGACGCTCGCCTGTTTCAATCCGGCCAGCACCTCGATTATTTCGAAAGGTTACGGAAAGAAGACCCGGTGCATTGGTATGAGTCAGAAGCTTTCGGAGGCTTCTGGTCGGTCACAAAATTTGCCGACATCATGGCAGTGGACAGAAACCACAAGGCATTTTCTTCCGAGCCAACAATTGTGATTGGTGACCTTGGCGAAGAAGTGCCGATCACGCAGTTTATCGCCAAAGACCCGCCGATCCATGATGAACAGAGAAAAGCGGTTAACCCTGCCGTTGCGCCGACGCAGTTGGCTGATCTGGAAAGTCTGATCAAGGAACGGGTTGCAAAGGTTCTGGACAGCCTCCCGGTTGATGAGGAATTTGACTGGGTGGACCGGGTGTCAATTGAAATCACGACACAAATGCTCGCCACTCTGTTCGACTTTCCCTGGGAAGATCGCAGGCTTTTGCCCTATTGGTCCGACGTTGCAACATCTTTCGATGGCGTCGGAAGCACCGCACGCACTGCGGAAGAACGCCAGCAAATCTTGATGGAATGTCTGGAATATTTTCAGAAGCTTTGGGTTGAGCGGGCCGCGCAGCCACGAAAATTCGATTTCATATCCTTGATGGCCCATGATCCCAAGACGAAGGATATGGTCAATAATCCCATGGACTTCCTCGGGAACATATTGCTGCTGATTGTTGGCGGAAACGACACCACACGAAACTCCATGACCGGTGGTGTATATTTCCTCAACAAGTATCCGGAAGAGTTTGCAAAATTGAAGGCCGATCCATCGCTGATTCCGAACATGGTTTCAGAGATCATTCGCTACCAAACACCTCTTGGCCACATGCGCCGAACCGCCTCCCAAGACATAGAACTTGGTGGAAAGCAGATCAAGAAAGGCGACAAAGTGGTCATGTGGTATGTATCTGGCAATCGCGATGAAGAAGCGATTGAAAACCCCGATCAATTTATCATCGATAGAGATCGCGCAAGGCAGCATCTGTCATTCGGATTTGGCATTCATCGCTGCATGGGAAACCGTGTCGCTGAAATGCAGCTGCGTATTCTTTGGGAGGAAATCTTGAAGCGTTTTGATGATGTCAAAGTTGTTGGCGAACCAAAGCGGGTCCAATCCAACTTCGTGCTGGGATATGAAACCATGCCGGTCAAACTGGTAAAAAAGGGAGCCTGAGCATCATGGCGAAAATAGTTTTTGTAGAACATGACGGGACGACCCATGAAGTTGAAGCCGATGCCGGTCTTTCAGTGATGGAAGCTGCAACAAATAATGGTGTTCCCGGCATTGACGCAGACTGCGGCGGCATGTGTGCCTGCGCAACCTGTCATTGCTATGTGAACGGTGAATGGGCGGCTAAAGCTGGCACGCGCTCGGAAGATGAAGCGGAGATGCTCGACATTACCGAGCATGTCACCGAGCACTCCCGGCTGGCTTGCCAGATTGAAATTTCCGATGAACTGGATGGCCTGACCGTCAGCCTTCCGGAATCGCAACATTAGATTGGATATGATTATGGCACGTATGGCTTCACTATGGACGGTGAGCATGCTTCTCGTCGCATCGATGGTCTGGAATCATCCCGCCTCGGCGAATGATCATGCGGTGGACGGTCAAAAGGTCAATCCGGAGCTGGCAAAATTCCATGAGAGATACAAGCCTGCACTCGTAAAAACGAGCCCCAGGGTTCACGCGGTCAATTCTTACGACTATTCGGCCTATGGCTATATTGAGGGTGATGATGGTGTCATCGTCGTCGACACCGGCTGGTTCCCCGGTCAAGCAAAGCGCAGCATTGCCGACTATAGAAAAATCACCGACAAGCCGATTGTCGCGATAATCTACACCCATTTGCACCTCGATCACTACGGCGGGGCCAAAGAGATTATGGCCGGACAGAACCCCGACATTCCGGTATATGGGCCTAAGGGCTGGCAAGGTTGGGTCAACGACAGCTTTTCCACCCTGCGTCCGGCTATGTACAAGCGGATTTTCATGCAGATGGGCATGCTGCTTCCAGATGGAGAAGAAGGCACTGTGGGCAGCGGCGTTGGCTCCAAGCCTGCAATCGCGAGCGGAGGCACTTCCGTCCTGAGCTTTCCTCCAACTATTGATGTGGCAGAATACACAAAGCTCAATATTTCCGGCGTGAATATCCACCTCATACCCACACCCGGTGACCTCAATGAACATCTCTATGTTTGGCTTCCCGATGATAAGGTGCTGTTTGTCGGCGATGTGTTGGCCGGAACGTTCCCCGCCATTGAAACGGTACGCTTCGAAGCCGAACGCGATCCGCAAAAACAGATCGAGGCCTACAAGCGCGCGCTTGAGTTAAAGCCAAACTATATCATCGGTGGTCATGGGCGAGTGCTGATGGGTGCAGAAGATGCGCGAGATGTGATGCAGGCCAATCTGGATGTCACCGAATTCATGGTTGACCAGCTCGACCGGCTGTACCTGAAAGGCCTGTCAGCCGACCAAGTCATCGACCAACTGAAATTGCCGCCCGCGCTGGAAAGCCATCCTGACATGCAGCGTCATTATCATCGTCTGGAATGGATGATAAAAACCATGCATTTGAAACGTGCGGGATTTGTCGGCAGTTCGATGGACTATGTTACGCTGACCGAAAGCGAGGAAGCGAAACGTCTTGTGAAACTGCTCGGCGGCACCGAGAATGTTATGCAATCGGCCCAGCAAGCGCTCGAAAGTGGCGAGCCACGATGGGCAGCAAGGCTTGCAACCTACGCACTTGAAGTTGATCCAGCCAGCAAAGCAGCACTGAAGCTGCGCCAAAAGGCATTTCTTAAAGTCGCCCAGAAAACGGACAGCGCGAATGAACGCAATTATCTTCTCACAATTATCAAGGATGAAAATGGTGAGATAGATTGGAAAGGTCTCTTCTCCAATGCCGACCTGCAAATCATCAGGGAACAGGACACGGAAGCGGTTCTTAAACTGATGAAAGTCCGGTTCAGGGCGGAGGATGCCAATAATGACCACTTCGTCTTAAAACTCGATGTCACTGGTGACGCAGAGCCCCATTATCTCAATGTCAGAAACAATACGCTTTTCCTGTTGGACGGGCCACCGGCAGCGATTGATGGCGAGGCCACCATGTCGCGGGACACGCTCGACCATATCGCTGCCAACAAAACCGATTGGAGAATCGCTGTCGAGCAAGGACAATTGCAAATTGCAAACGGCCGGGAGAATTTTGAACGACTGGCAGCATTGATCGAATAGAATTCTGATCCTTCCTCCCGTTGGATCAGTGGGCGAGTGGTTGGGGAACCGCTCGCCCCATTCTTTTCACCGGCAGCGCTACTAAACTAAAACCTGACCAATTGAATATCTGCTTTTGCAACCGAAGCAGCCGGAACCGGACTGTCCGTAATCGGCCCAGAACAAGTCGTAATCGAGGATCGGCAGAGTGATCGGGTTACGCTGTTCTTCGTCCGGCACATTTTTTGTTAGCGAAGGAACACTCTCTCCAGCGCCTCACTCAGTTCCTGTCGCTTCTCAGCTTGCAGTTTATCCAGATTTCTCTGCTTCCATAGAACTGCTGGCAAGTTCTTGGCTTCGGGTATGCCGAGAAGCCCCCAGTCCGGTTCGCCGCGCTTGAATCCGATCAGGAATTGCCGGTGATCTTCAGGCATAGCGTCAACCATTTCGGCGATAATGGCCTCGCGCACTGCTTCAAGGTCAGCAAGCTCGACATTCTCTTGAGTCATGCCGACAAAGCCGCGTTCGAATTCTTCAGCTAACGGCTTGCGAGTTGGAGCGACCACCTCAGCTATTGGGCGATTGTGACTGATGAGATAGACGAGGAAGGCACGCCGCAACTCTTCACTGACGCCTTCATTTGCCAGCAGGTCGCGCACGTCGAAAAGGTCGCGTGGGTGCTGGCGGTCCAGCGCTGCCACGATCTTCCCCGCATATAGGTCGGCGAAGGATACAACTTGCATTTCGGCAAAGCCAAAGGCGTCTTCGACTGTCGGTACGACACTTGTAACGACGGGGTCGTAAACGGTGCCACGCAATACCGGCGTGATCTCGATCTTAATCTGCACGCCTTCGGAGCGGACGATCAGCTTGGTTATGATCTTGTCGGCTGCGGAGCGGGATGGGGTGACCGTTGCGCCGGGTATTCCGCGCTCGATCCGATCCTTGATCCGCAGCATCGCCGCGTCAATGGCGGCGAGTGATGCGTTGCGATCTTCGACTGGCAAATAGGTTAGGTCGATGTCCACGGATAGGCGGGGCATGTCGCGCACGAAGAGGTTGATCGCAGTGCCACCCTTGAGGGCGAAGGCGTCCTCCTGCGCTACAAATGGAATGGCGCGGATCAGGAGAGCGACTTGCTGCCGATAGGTGTCTTGGAATGCCATTTCTCATTGCGCTCCAAGATCAGATGGCACCGTGATGTGGTATTGCGGGTCGAGCCTCCCTCCCTTCACCAGGACACGTTTGCCAAAACCTATATCAATCCTCGCCAAGTCGAGTTTTGATCGCCACGCATGGCGGTGCCGGTCGGCAAAGAACAGGAACAATCGTTTCACCTTCACGCTGGAGCAAGTTTCCAGAAGGGTTTGAAGGCGGCGTGGGCTGAGATCGTTTAAGCCTTCCATCAAGGCATCGACCTGATGGAAACTCTCGTGTTTGGGCAGTTCATCGAGCAATTCAAGCACAGCTCGCTCCTTACTCGAATAGCGAACAGGCAGTTGCATGCCAGCGGCACTATACATGATAGGGATTGGCAATGGCGGCGTGTCGGTATCTGCCGGAAACAGGCGCAAGCTGTTGTGCCATTCGAAAGTCACGTCGAGCGGCAAATCATTCAGCCAGGTCGGCGGTCGCTTTGGCCCGTATAGGTGAACCTCCTCGACGCTTGCCGAAAGATAGTGGGCATAGCCTTGCTGTTCGAGCGCCGTGCGACCGCCAACGGTTAGTGGAAGGTCCAGCATGGTCTGAAGCGATATCACGACCTGCTGCCAAGTGAGTGACCCGCTTGAGCGGCGATAAACCCGCCGTGCCGGGCTATTGAGCCAACCGGATCTCACATACTGGCTGCGCAAAGCCGAAGAATATCCTTTTGCCTCTAACCAGGCGGCATCGACCAGAAGTCCTTCTGGTAGTTCCTTTTGGAGTTGGTTTAACTTTCCGTTCAAACGTGTAGTCATACTTAGCATTTTGTCAGATATATAAACTGATGTCTAGTTTAAGATATCTTTGGTTCATTAAGTTTAACTTAGTGTTTTGTATATTTTTCAAACTAACAAGATTGGCAATCCACAATCGAAGCCGCGATTCGCGCGCAAAATTCGTCATCAGGGGCGCAAAATCCGTTGTTGGCCGCGCGAATCCGCGCCAGCCTTTCCCCAAAATTGCGTCGCAGAGAAAAATTTTCGAAACGGAGGCGATTTTGCTTGTTTGTCCGCGAAAGTCTCTATGCATCCATACACTTCCCAATTCCCGGAAAAAATGCAAGGCGGGCGAGGATTCAATGCGCACGGCCCCTTGAGTCCTGGCAAAAAGTTCTCATTATGTTCCGTGGAGGGGCGACCAATACTATAGTGAGAGAAACCCATGTCCAATACAGAACGCATTATCCGCCTGAAGACTGTGCTCGACCGCACCGGACTTTCCCGCTCTACCATCTATCGCAAGATTACAGAGGGCACATTCCCGTCTCAAGTGAAGATCAGTATTCACGGTGCAGGCTGGCATGAGTCAGCCATCAACCGCTGGATTGCCGATCCCGCTCATTATCGTGAAGAGGAAGCGGCGGAGTGAGTGACCTGCAACCTATCGAACCGATATGCGTCAGGATTAACGACGCGGCCCACATGATCAGTATTGGGCGCACAAAGCTCTATGAACTGATCTCGACAGGTGAACTCGAAACAGTCAAGATCGGGAAGGCCACGCGTGTCACCACAGCCAGCCTCCGCGAGTTTGTCAGACGGCAGCGCCCTTAGTCGCAGACTTCTTTACAACAGTGGCAGGTGCGCAATCCAGATAATCTGCCCAATTCGCCATCAACCCTCGCCGCTTGTCAAAGAAATCGGTACGGCGATAGGCAGCTTCAACCTGATTGCTGAGCTTGTGCGCCAAGGCCTTGTCTGCGACCTCCTTGGGGAAATCGGTCTTCTCTGCCGCCCAATCGGTGAAGGCGGAGCGGAAGCCGTGGACGGTCGCGTCCTTGATCCCAGCATCGCGCAGCAGCTTGGTCATCGTCATATCGCTGATGGGCTTTTCGCCATTGTTTGAGAAGACTAGGCCATCATCGCTGGCGCGCAGTTTCCAGCGCCGACGAAGAATTGAAACTGCCGATTGGGAAAGCGGCACGACATGCGTTTCCTTCGCTTTCATGCGTTCGCCGGGAATAGTCCAGATCGCCTTATCGAAGTCGATCTCGGTCCAGACGGCCTTGCGTGTCTCACTCGACCGCACAGCATTGTAGATTGTGAAACGCAAGGCATCGCGCCCCGTTGTGGGTGAGGCACTCGTCAGTTTCTTCATGAATACCGGAATGTCAGAAAAGGGCATCGCCTTGTAATGCTGAACCTTTCGGTTCTGGCGTGGCAGGCCTTTGCGCACGGAACGCAAGGCTGCCTCTTCCTCACGCCATCCTTTGATGTGGGCGTAGTCGAGCACTGCACCGATGCGCTGCAACAGCTTTTTCGCAGTGTCGGGAATTTCGAGCCAGATGGGTGAAAGGACTTCGACCACATGAGTGCTGGTCACCTGATCGATTGGCTTTCTACCAATCAGCGGGAAAACGTGGTTCTCCATACTTCCAATCCAATTACGGTATCTTCCGTTCTTCCATCCGTCTTTCAGAGAGTCGTAACAAGCTCGTGCGGTGGTTTCAAAGCTGGGGATCACCTTGCGGGTCTTTTGTCGTTCGGCGACCGGATCAATCCCGGCCAAGACTTGGCGGCGCAAAGCCCATGCTGCATCGCGCGCCTCAAGCAGCGTCACATCATGCGCTGATCCCAAACCATAGTCGCGTCGCCTGCCGTTGTGCTGCATCCGCAAAACCCAGCTTCGTGAGCCGCTTTCTTTCACAAAGAGCATTAAGCCTCTGCCATCCACATAGCGGCCGGGGCCCGCTTTCTTCACCTTCAATGCTGTTAATGCCATAAGTTATACACACCATAAAATTGATCCAACTTTCGACCCCACTAAGCGATCGAAATACAAGCAAACGGGGGCGATCGACCGTGAACACGGTAGAAGATAAATCCCATATTTTACAGAGTAGTTAGGGACGTCCCGGCACTGCCTGCGACAGAAGTTTTAGCATTCTCGGGTGCGCCAAAAGCTTCATAGGCTTAACTAGTATTGATCCAACATTTCTGTAATGCATATGAAGAACAGGGGGTAAGGATCGATTCTAATCGTTGGCGCGGAGAAATAGATTTTTTGCAAATCTCACACATGCCTCTATTTGGTTGGGATAGCCTGTGGCAGTTAATTGTCATCAGGGCGTATTTCTGCTTGAAGATCTCGATTTAAGGCCCAGTATCCGCTTTTTGATCCAGCGCAGACTGTTTTGGCGGGACGTGAAAACTGGCCTCAAAATGGACCGTCACGGGACACGGATTTCCGGATAATTAACTGACTACACTCTAGTCACTCATCCCCATATATACCAACGCTCTTTTCACCCTCACTATCGGCCCGCCCGCGATACATTCCCCGGGTGTTGAAGCTATAGATTGTCTGCCCCCATGGTGTGGCCAGGATGATCCCGCCCGTACCGCCCAGGTCTCCCATTTCGCCGATCACACTGTCGGCAATTTCCTGAATGTCCTCATCCGAAAGCATGAATTCGCTGGCGTGAATGGCATATGTGTAATTGCCTTCGGCATCTTTCGGGACGGTCTTTTGGGCTTCCTCGATAGCAATCGGCCAGCGCATGCGGATACGCGTGCAAATCTCGTGCGCGACGCCGACGCGAATGAAATATTCCCCGGAACCCGTTGCTGATACTGCGCAGGCGCGATCATCTGCATAGGTGCCGGCGCCGATAACCGGGCTATCGCCAATTCTACCCCAGCGCTTTCCGGTCATCCCACCGGTTGAGGTGCCAGCGGCCATATTGCCGTTGCTGTCCATTGCAACCGCGCCCACGGTGCCAAATTTATAATCGATGTCAGCCACGCTGGTCTGCTTGGCCAAAACATCCTCTATCTGCTTTAATCTCCGCGGTGTGGCATAATAGTCGGGTGAAACCTGTTCCAGACCCTGTTCGCGACTAAACTGATTGGCCCCAGCGCCGGAAAGCATGACGTGCGGGCTCTTGTCTTTGACCGCACGAGCTAGCAGGATCGGGTTTTTGGTGCCGTTTATGCCGGCAACAGCACCGGCTGAACGATCACTGCCATCCATGATGCTTGCATCAAGTTCGTTGGTTTTGTCCCAGGTAAACACCGCGCCTTTGCCGGCATTGAAATTGGGATTGTCCTCCAAAACCATAATCGTGGCGGTAATCGCGTCCATCGCACTGCCACCTTCCCGGAGAATTTTCGTTCCGGTTTCCAGGGCCTTGGTCAAGGCCATCCGAATTTCGGCATCTTTTTCAGGCGTAATATTTTCACGGTTGATTGTCCCGGCACCGCCATGAATGGCGATCGTCCAGCTGTTTTCGTCACCCGCAGCGGGTTGCGCCAGTAATGCGGCTGGCAGAGCCGTCAGTCCCAAAAACACCAATATGTATCGCAACATCAGATTTTCTCCTGTGACCTAGCCAGCGGAACGGGTGCACCGTTAACTTATGGTTTACCATAACGGCATAAATCACTGTTTATCAATCTATTGATGTGCGGGAAGGTATCAATACATGGGGTTCTTGGACCGACATCGAAGTAACGATATGCTTCGTGCACCCTTTGTGTGGCGTTCGCCCGAGATACCTGAAAACATCCGGCCGGCCATAGAAAAAATGCAAGTCGCTCGTGCGTTTGCGCATGTGCCCATGATTTACTCCGTTGCGATCATCAATCTGCTGCTGGTTATGTTGCTATGCGCTCATACCGGTGTTGCCCTGCGATATTATGTCTGGATGGGGTTTCTGGCCATTGCCTCCACGGTAAGGGCGTTCTTGTGGGTACGCCAGAAAAACAACCCGTATGAGGATGTCAAACCCGCCAAACTGCTGCGCAACTTAACTTTTGTTTCGGTCGGTATCATCGGATTTCTCAGTTTCTGGTCAGTTTTCGCAATCAGCACCGAAATATTTGAAAATTTGCTTTTCCTGTCTTTCTCTCTGGTTTTCGGCTCAACCTGTATTGCCCATTGTCTTGCCTGTATTCGCAAAGCAGCGGTGGCCACACTGGTGGTCGGTATTTTGCCTTCGGCTATCACATTGATGATTGTTGGTGGAATGGAAGAGTTCATCATGGGAACCAGCATGGTGACTATAACGCTTCTGATGGTTCGCTTCATTATCGACAGCTATAATCAGATCGTATCCGGCTTGATCATGGAACGGCAAATCTGGGAACAGGCACATAGTGACATTTTAACCGGAATCGCTAACCGCCGCGCAATGATGGATATGCTGGATGCCGCTGAAGCAGACTATCGGAGTGACGGCCACGGTTATGCCATTGCGCTTCTTGATCTTGATGGATTCAAGCAGGTCAATGACACCCTTGGTCATGGCGTAGGAGATCGATTGCTACAGACGGTTGCGCGGCGGCTATCTGCCAATGCAAAATCGGATGAATATGTAGCTCGTCTGGGCGGGGATGAGTTTCTCATTCTGATGCAGAACACCGGCCGTGACTGGGATTTGGATGCACGCATGTCCAGTTTTTTAACGGTACTGGCGGCCCCCGAAGAAATTGATGGCCATATATTGCGCCCATCAAGCAGCATGGGCATTGCGGAATGTGGCAAGGATATTGCCAGTGTCGAGGCGATGTTAAAGGCTGCCGATGAGGCGCTTTATGCGATGAAAAGAGAGCAACGTGCGAATGTGAAACCCAAGCCGGCTGCTTTTGAAAAAGCTGCTTAGAGCTATTCGCTTAACATAGCAGCGGAGCGCGCCTATATAGCGATCATCTTGCCATTGGAGCTATCATGACCGCCGACAATCCCTCTCTTCGCCCCTGGCGTGATATCGAACGACGCCAAAGCCGCCAAATCATGGTTGGCGATGTTGCGGTCGGCGGCGATGCACCGATCACTGTACAAACCATGACCAACACGCTGACATCAGATCCAAAAGCGACGATTGACCAGATCCGGCGATGCGAAGATGCCGGTGTTGATATTATTCGTGTGTCCTGCCCTGATGTAGAGAGCACGACAGCGCTTAAACAGATTGTTCGGGCGAGCCGAGTTCCCATTGTCGCGGATATTCATTTCCACTATAAACGCGGTATTGAAGCTGCCGAAGCCGGTGCGGCCTGCCTGCGCATCAATCCAGGCAATATCGGTTCGGCCGAACGGGTGAAGGAAGTGATTGATGCAGCCAAATCAAATGGCTGCGCGATCCGGATTGGCGTAAACGCAGGCAGCCTCGAAAAAGACCTGCTTGAGAAATATGGTGAGCCTTGTCCGGAGGCGCTAGTTGAGAGCGCACTCGATCATATCAAGATTTTGCAAGACCATGATTTCCATCAGTTCAAGGTCGCGGTGAAAGCAAGTGATGTCTTTTTGGCGGTCGCGGCTTATTCCCAACTGGCTGATGCTGTGGACTGCCCGCTGCATCTGGGTATTACCGAAGCGGGCGGTTTGATTGGTGGCACGGTCAAAAGTTCCATCGGCATGGGCAATCTGCTTTGGGCAGGAATAGGCGATACCATTCGCGTGAGTCTTTCTGCAGAACCAGAAGAAGAAGTTCGGGTCGGCTTTGAAATGCTAAAGGCACTGGGACTGCGCACGCGCGGTGTTCGCGTGGTGAGCTGCCCGTCATGCGCGCGGCAGGGTTTTGACGTGATCCGCACCGTGCAAACGCTCGAAGAACGACTGCAACATATCCGCACACCGCTGTCGCTCTCCGTCCTCGGCTGCGTCGTTAACGGCCCGGGTGAAGCGCGAGAGACTGACATCGGGATTACTGGCGGCGGCAAGGGTAAGCATATGGTTTATCTTTCCGGTGTCACCGATCATCATGTCGAAGATGGCGATATGGTCGATCATATTGTGAAACTGGTCGAAGCTAAGGCGGCCGAGATCGAAGGCGCTGAGGAACAGGTTGAGGCGGCGGAATAAGAGGGAAATGGCGTAAGCGGGAACTTTCATCAGGTAGAAAGTGACAATATGGAGCCAAAATACTCTTTGGCTTTGGCTTAACAACTGACTGCCAGGCTCCTGTGGTTTGGAATGGTGACCAGACTGATTTAACGGTTAGGTAGTGTTCACGCTGAGGGGATCCGCTTCTTCATTCATCCACTTCATTATGGCAAACAGATGATCTGTTGTGGAATCGTTGACAACCTGACCTCCCAAATCCGCCAAAGTCACTGACTTTAAGCTCTCCCGAAAGACTCGCTCGGCAACCGCAAAGGCTGCTGCAATCTGACAGGGGCTTTTGCAGTCCTGACGCTTCAGGCCACATGGTCCATTCTGACGGATCTCAGTGCAGCGAAAAGCCGGTAAGCGACCTTCGATTGCGGCGGTAATGTCCCACAAAGTTATTTCGGTTGCGGGTCTGGAAAGACGATAGCCACCATGTTTGCCACGTGAAGTTTGAACAATCCCGGCCTTGCTGAGCGCCTGTAACTGTTTGGCCATATATGCAGTTGGTACCTCATGATATCGCGCCAATGCTTCAGCCTTCAGCCCGCGACCTTCAGGCAATCCGATCATCAGCGTTGCCGCATGCGCGGCCCATTCTACACCTTTTGAAATCTGCAACAGTTGACTCTCATCTTTATTCAGACAATAAATGTCCGAATAACATATTATTGCGACTCGCGAAAGGGAAAACAATGCTCACCGGAAAGCCAGATTGGCTCGATCGTCTCGCTAAGGTTCTTGTTCTTGCGGTGGGGCTGTTTGTTCTTTTGTTTGGGGCGTTCATGATCATATGGCCGCTTGACTGGTATACTGCGCTTCCGACTGTCGTTGCGACCGGACCACCCAACAAGCATTTCATCCGCGATATTGGCATTGCATATGCAGCCTGCGGGATCATCCTGCTTTACGCCAGTGCCAACATCCATATGCGCTGGCTCGCTGCTTTCACCGGCTCTCTATGGCTGGCGCTGCATGGGGTCTTGCACATTTACGAAGTTTCTGTCGGTATTTGTACGCCAGAAGCGTTTGTGGCTGATGCGCCGGGTGTAATTGGGCCGCCGCTTTTGGTTTTTGTTGCACTTGGAATATTATTTGTCCGGCAGCGTGTTGCGCCTGCCGGGATTCCAGACCGGGTTTTCCTGAAAATTGTCGATCAAATGAGCCCTGGAGAAAGCGAATATATGCACGAAATGGCAGCTGCGCCGGGCCATGTGATGGAAAAACTCAAACATTTCATGCCGGTCACCAATCACCGTCACCATGCTTCGGCAGAATTACTATTGGCTGCGAGAATCGGTGCCACATTAGTAGAGGATTGCGGCCCATGTGCCGTGACCGCTGCACAAGGAGGGCTAATAGATGGGGTCGACCGGCAATTGATCAACCAAATGTTGGCCGGTCAGGTCGATGGTGACATCAAGACTGGTTTCGATTTTGGCCAAGCTATAGCCAGCCAATCGGATCGTGCATTTGGACTAGGTGATAGTCTTGAAAAAAACTTCGGTCGCACGGTGCGGTTGGAACTGGCCGTGGCTGCGGCAACGGTGCGATCTTATCCTGGAGTGAAACGTGGCCTTGGTCTTACAAAAGCCTGTTCCCTCACGCCGCTTCAGGTGTAATAGCGATGACATGAAATATTGGATGCTATTAGCTACCCCGCTTTTGGGCTGTGCTGTTGCGGACACTGGCGCGCGCGCCGGTCCGCAAATTGTTGAAGCAACAGGAACAGAGGCAGATAAATGCGAGGTCTCTATCAGCGGGAAGATCTTTGAAATTTCTCCAGCCGCTTTCAGTGAAATGGCCAAAGACCGGCAGGTTTTGATTACCGCAAGTCCAGCTACTGCCTATGAATGTGTGACTGTTATTCTTGACGAGCTCAACGACTTACGCATTCAGGCTGCGATTGATGAGACTTCCTGGGAAAACTTGACCTCGGTTGAGCGTGGCCGAAAAAAACTGCAACAGGATCTGGCCGGAGAAAGCGGTCATCCCGAAGCGCAGCCTTTTGATCGGGAGCGCGATGCCAAAGTCGATCTTGACTGGGCACTTGATAAGGCAAAGAAGAGCGGAAATTTGGCGATCGTGATCATGGGCGCAAATTGGTGCCATGATAGCAGAGCATTATCAGGCTGGTTCGCGTCTCCCCGGTTTGCGCGGATGATCTCTGACCAATATGAGCTGATCTATGTCGATGTCGGCTATAAAGACCGCAATATCGATATTGCTCAGCGATTTGGCTTTGAGCGGATTAAAGGAACACCGACTGTGTTGGTATTGTCTCACGATGGTAAGCTCCTAAATCAAATAAGTGCGCCATCTTGGCGCAACGCGGCGAGCCGCAATGAAGACGATATTTTCAACCATTTTGACAAATTTGATCCGGAAATCTGATGAAGCGCTTTCTTTTTTCCATTTGCATTCTTTTTGGGATAACAGCGCTATTGCTATTCTTCATGCCAATGCGCTTGGCCGTTTCCATGGCCGGTCTCGAGGGGAAAACTTTTTCCGCTAAACAAATTTCCGGCAGCATCTGGAACGGTCATATCGAAAGCGCCAAATTGGGCCCAGTCAATCTGGGTGACCTTGATGCCGGTATGCAATTCTGGCCGTTAGCAGCAGGCGATGTGATATTGGACGTCAAACGCCCTGAACACACCAATGGGGGCAATCTAAGCGCTACGCTGGGCCGGGCCGGAGAGGGCTTCTTGGTTGCCGATGCCAATGCAAAAATCCCAGTTGGACGGCAGTTGGCACCGCTGCCAGCATCCCATATTGAACTATCTGGCTTTAGCGCAAATTTTGTCCAAGGCCGGTGCAGAACAGCCAGCGGCCAAGTTAGGATGTCGCTCGATGCCAATATTCCGGGACTCGATTTACAAAGAGGCTTGCTTGGTAATGCCGAGTGCCAAGATGGTGTATTGGTGCTGCCGCTTGCGAGTAGTTCTAGCATGGAAAAACTGACACTGAAATTGGAAGGCAATGGGCGATATACCGCGCGGCTTGCGCTTTCGGGCGGTAATGCAGCATGGACGTTATTGCTTCCCAGTCTTGGGTTCAGCAAGACACCAGATGGATATGCGATCAAAATGACTGGGCAATTGGGGCAAGGATTTAACGAATGACCAAACCGGTAAAATTCTCGATTCTGGATCTGTCACCCGTTCCGCAGGGCAGTGATGTCAGAACGGCTTTGGGCCGATCACTATCACTCGCGCAACATGCTGAAGCACTCGGTTATCAGCGTTTCTGGATGGCCGAACATCACGGGATGGAGGGTATTGCCAGCGCAGCCACTTCAGTGGCGCTCTCCCATATAGGCCATGGCACGAATACTATCCGGATAGGGGCAGGCGGGATCATGCTGCCCAACCATTCACCAATTGTGATTGCCGAGCAGTTTGGCACATTGGAAGCATTGTTCCCAGGACGGGTCGATTTGGGATTAGGGCGCGCTCCCGGTTCCGATCAGCGTATGGCCATGGCGCTGCGACGAAATCTCAATACCGATGCGAACGAATTTCCGCGTGATGTGGTCGAGCTGCAGGCCCTGTTGGAGGGTGATGAACAACTCCCGATTCAAGCGACGCCGGGGCAGGGATCGAAAGTACCTCTCTATATATTGGGTAGTAGCTTGTTTGGTGCGCAACTGGCGGCGGCCTTGGGCCTGCCTTACGCATTCGCCTCGCACTTTGCACCGCAGATGCTTGATCAAGCGCTCGAAATATATCGCCGCGATTTCAAACCCTCCAATCAACTGTCTGAACCCTACGTGATGTGCGGTTTCAATATTTTTGCTGCCGATACAAATGAAGAGGCGGAATACTTGTCCACCTCGATGATCCAGAGCTTCGTTGCGCTGCGAACTGGCAATCCCGGCAAGATGCAGCCTCCTGTTGAGGGCTATCGTCAAAGTTTACCACCACAAGCACAGCAGATGCTGGCCGGGATCATGCAGGGCAGTGCGATTGGCACGCCCGGAAACGTCAAAATTGCGGTGGAAGCATTCATTGAGCGCACCGGAGCGGATGAACTTATTATCTCCGGTTCAATATTCGATCAAACTGCGCGCGAAAAATCTTATACACTGGCCGCTGAAGTTCGAGACGCGCTTGCCGCCTAATAACCAATACACTGCACACAAGTCTTGATTTTACATGTCTGTCTGCGCATGAGACTGGCAAGTTAAACCACATCTATAAGGCGATCCATGGCTGAGGAAAAATCACAGCGTAAAGGTACAGATTCCGCTCTTCGTGAGTTTTTGGAAAGCGAGGCAGCGGGCGGCATATTGTTGATGGTGGCGGCCGCTCTAGCGATGATCGTCGCCAATAGTCCGTTATATGAGATGTATCATCACTTCCTGCACGAGTTGGAAGGGCCGACATTATCGAAGAAACTGGGGCCGATGACGCCACATTTGTGGATCAATGATGGTTTGATGGCGATTTTCTTTTTTCTTGTAGTCCTGGAAATCAAGCGGGAATTTGTCGATGGGCGATTGAATACCTGGGATCGCAGACGATTACCTGTTTTGGCGGCTGCCGCAGGTATGGTTGTCCCGGCTTTAATATATCTGTTCATCGTTAAAGACACTCCCGACCTCTACAACGGTTGGGCTATTCCGGCCGCTACCGATATCGCCTTTGCCATTGGCGTCTTGGCGCTGCTCGGTTCACGGGCACCCGCATCACTCAAGCTGTTTCTGGTTACGGTCGCAATTGTGGATGACATGGGAGCAGTTGCTATCATTGCGCTGGTTTATACGGCGGAGATTAACGGTGCGGCCCTTTTGGCGAGCGCCGTCATCCTGGCGATTATGTACACGTTAAATCGCAACGGTGTGCTCAAGCTTTGGCCCTATATCATCCTGTCGATCATTCTCTGGTATGCCGTGCTGATGTCCGGTGTACATGCCACTATAGCGGGCGTTTTGGCGGCCTTGTGCATTCCTATTGTTGTTACACCGACTTCACCGGATGCTGAAAATTCACCACTTCATATCATGGAACATGGCATCGCGCCTTGGAGTGCATTCCTGATTGTTCCAGTCTTTGGATTTGCCAATGCTGGCGTGTCGCTGGAGGGGTTAGGCATGGACCAGATATTCGCTCCGCTTCCACTTGGTATCGCCGCGGGCTTGTTCTTTGGAAAGCAAATCGGTATTTTTGCCAGCGTTTGGCTAGCGGTTAGAACCGGTTTTGCCGGACGGTTGGGCGGCGCGACCTGGCTGCAGGTTTATGGCGTCGCCACGCTTTGCGGTATTGGCTTTACCATGAGCTTGTTTATTGGCGCATTGGCTTTCCCCGGCAATATATTACTGATTGAGGAAGCCAAAATTGGAGTGCTAATGGGATCATTCCTATCCGCAGTGGTGGGTTTCTGCATCCTGCGTTTCGCACCGCAGCCAAAACAGCATGATGAGGAAGCAGAAGCCTTGGTAACAGGCGCTTGAATAAGTGGGCTGCCATAACGGCATTTGCGCTGATTACAGTTTCTGGATCTGTAGCACTGGCATCTGCCCCGGTTGAACCGGTCGCAAAAGCCAAGGTTCAGAGTGAGCCCTCGCTTGATGACCTAGCCGAGGAATATTTGCATTTTACCCTTTTGATGGGTGAAAAAGAGGCTGGCTATGTCGACGCCTATTATGGCCCGTCTGAATGGACCTCCATTGCTAAGAGGCAGCAATGGACCTTGCCGTCGCTGGGTAACAAGCTCACCCAAATGATGATCCATCTGGATGCTCTACCGCCGACAGATGACCCAATGGAACAAAAGCGGCGCGGATTCCTATCTGCACAGTTGGAAGCAGCCAATACTCGCCACGCGATGATCTCTGGAGAGACTTTTTCCTTTGTTCGTGAGGCCAAGGGATTATTTGGTGTAAAGCCACAAATCCGGGCATTGGAAGAATTCGATCCGATCCTTGAGGAGATCGAGAAGCTGGTGCCCGGCGACGGGCCGCTTAGTGAACGGGTGGATGCCTTTGAGAACCGGTATATCATTCCAAAGAACAAGTTGCAGATAGTGTTCGACACCGCGATTGCCGAATGCAAGCGACGCACCGAGCAATATTTCGACCTGCCGGAAACAGAGAATTTCAAGATGGAGTTTGTCACCGGCAAAAGCTGGAGCGGGTATAACTATTATCAGGGAAATTATCAGAGCCTGATCCAGATCAACACCGATCTACCGATAAAGATTTCGCGCGCGGTCGATCTGGGCTGTCATGAAGGCTATCCGGGGCATCACGTCTACAATATGTTGCTCGAGAAAAACCTGACCCGCGGCAAGGGCTGGCAGGAATTTTCGATCTACCCGCTTTATTCACCGCAGTCCTTGATCGCAGAGGGCAGCGCGAACTACGGCATTGAACTGGCCTTTCCCGGAGTAAAGCGGCTCGATTACGAACGCGATGTGCTTTATCCTCTAGCCGGGCTTGACCCCGACACTGCGGGTGCCTTCTGGGCGCTGCAAATTGCGAAACAGGCGCTCAGCGGTGCACGCATGACCATCGCGCAAGGGTATCTTGATAAGGAAATTTCCCGTGAAGATGCGATCGCCGATATGATGAAATATCAGCTGGTCAGTCGTGAGCGGGCCGAGCAATCACTATCTTTCAACGACCAGTATCGCAGTTATGTGATCAACTATGGTCTCGGCCAGGACATGGTCCGCGAATGGATAGAGGCGCAAGGCGACGCCCCGGTTTGGCGCTGGAAAGCGATGGAGCGGTTGTTAAGTGAGCCTATGTTGCCGGGGGATCTGGTGGTCGAGTGATAAACAAATCTATGGGTTTTTAGTCGGGCGAAACAACTGTTTATCATTCGGCTTGCGGTGCTTTGGCGATGGCCAATTTGGAGCCTCAATTTCACCGTTTCTTCGCATGTTGTTTATGGCCTTTGCCAACTCACTCTGCTTAATTGTAAATTCTGTCAAAACCTGCGGCCATAATACACCCCATAGTACCCCCTCAGGAGATTTATCGATAATCTCTTTGGCGTATAATATGCCTTGACTTCTTCCATCCTCAATTTCTTTGGAACTTGGGTCAATAGGTATTGCATCACTGCCACCAAACAAATCGTCCTGCCCCGTTTTTGCAGTTTTAGCCTTGGATTTTTCTGTGCTTCTTACTCCCGCTTGAGTTTCAAGCGCTTTAATTTGACTATCGCGAAAAACACTCAATCCGCTGGAACTTCGAGTGCCAAAAACAAGATGATAGTAGGTTCGATCGGCCAATGGTTTTTGAACCATAAGGGAAGTTACAAAATCGTAATCCCCAACTATCGATAAACCCTTCCGGAAACCATCGAGCAAGATTTGCTCCCTTTCATTAGGCGGGGCACCTTGAGCTTTGGCTAAATCTAAAAGTGGGCGCCAATCGGTTCCTGGTATCAATTTATTCATGGTTTCAACGACACTGGCGTTGGGATGCGAAGCGAACCGGTTCACAAAGTCGAACATAAAGTTCACAAGGACTTCAGACGAAGGCCTTGAAAGTAATGGTTTTAACAGTCCAAGATCCAAACTGACTCCTTTTGGATCGACGAAAGAAAAACAGAACGCAGAAGGTATGAGGTCATCCATGATTGAAGGAAAGTGATGATGAAAATCACCTTCGTAGGGACGAACCTCGATGTCCGGGAATTGATCCGCAAGACCGGGAAGTTTTACGAAGGCGTCATGTTCTTGCTCGACTAGATGGGCAACCATTTTAACAATGCGCCCACGCGCGGCTTGAAACTTCTTTGCATCTGACATCGCTTGAAGGGCGATACCAAAAGACGTGTCTGAAAATTGCGCTTCATCGGCCGCCTGCCATGGTCCAGCAAATCCATCAATATATTCAAATGTTGTCCAATGCGTACAAATCTTGTTCACCAACGCAGGAAGGTATTCATTGAGGAAAGTGTGCTTTACTAGCGCCTGAGGGCGTCCTTTATAATGACTTGCATTAAGTGCCATCTATGCGGCAGCGCTAGTCTGGACTGGGAATTCATTCCACTCCTCACCATCAAGTTCTCGACCGCCTGATTTGGGCCGATAGCCACCCCATTGTTTGAAAAAGAAAGGAACTTTTTGCTTTTTGCAAATATCTCGTATTTCTCGAGCCCATTTAATGTTCAGAACACGTGCGTTTGGACCGCTTTCACCACCGGCGATGACCCAGTGAATTCCCGACAAATCTATGGAACCAACAGACCCAATGAGCGGTTCGACAGACAAAAACCGCACCGTTGCTGGAGAATTCTGCAAATGCGTGATTCTTGCAGCGCCCTTGCTGTCTTCTACCGATACGCCGCACCAGATGTGTGCCGGTGCTATTGAATTTTTGTATCTTGATTTAAGATAGTCCCGCATCCGTGGACTCCTTTTTGTCAAAACTTGAAAAACATGCCAATCAGCTTGCTCCATCGAGTCAAATACACTGTCGATAAATTCTTTTGGAACTCCTTTGTGAAACAAATCACTCAT
>Ga0316204_10002900_pt1 | contig 36672 bp, 32 predicted proteins | sample 6monrhotite_MG_2_FD_205661 | JGI IMG/M metagenome (GOLD analysis project Ga0316204, IMG submission 205661) | Microbial mat bacterial communities from mineral coupon in-situ incubated in ocean water Damariscotta River, Maine, United States -... | ecosystem: Environmental > Aquatic > Marine >... | reverse complement strand
TTTTGAGTATGGCATTAAAATTTTCTCTTGCCGTAATCGCCTTCTGTGAATCTAGTTCAAAGTATGGAATCGCATTGGCCCGCGCTGCCTCCTGTTCTTCTTCTAAAGTGGCCTTGTCTTTTTTAATCGTAAAATTAAAGGGCGCATATAAGTTCTCATGCTGCCACGGTTTTCCTTTCTGAAAATCGTACTTGAATTTCCCTCCCTTCGGAAGTAAATAAATTACTAAAACCGTAGAAATTAAAAATAAAAAGACCTTATAAATAAAGGACTGATTTTTCGTAAAGAAAACAAAAAAGCTTTGCATAAAGTTGCTTAGAAAAGTAAAGGTATACATATAGAATCATTTATCCCAAGCCCGCTAGCGTATTCAGGAAAAATAATCTATAGTAAATAAGGATTGTTGGTTGTTTAATGGACCGAAGGCAGGTAAGATTCAAGCTATTGTACAGGGCCTTAATTATTCATTCCTCACTTTCGGATTCATTAAAATTTCCGTAATTTTGCATTCTACAAAAAACACATTTTATGAGCAAAAAAGTTGTCATCGTTTCCGCAGCAAGAACACCAATTGGTAGTTTTATGGGTAGTTTGTCATCCGTTAGTGCGACTGCCTTAGGAAGTGTCGCCATTTCAGGCGCGCTCGAGAAAGCAGGTGTTTCTCCTACTTTAGTTGATGAAGTATTTATGGGAAATGTAGTGCAGGCGGGTGTTGGACAAGCACCAGCACGTCAGGCTGCATTAGGAGCTGGTATTCCAGACTCGGTACCTTGTACGACCGTGAATAAAGTGTGTGCATCTGGTATGAAAGCCGTCATGGCTGCTGCGCAAGCTATCGCCTTAGGTGATGCCGATGTGGTGGTTGCTGGTGGTATGGAAAGTATGAGTAACATACCACATTATGTGCAAATGCGAGGCGGTCATAAATTTGGTCCTGCAACAATGGTTGATGGGATGCAACGTGATGGTTTAGTAGATGCGTACGATCAAAACGCGATGGGAGTTTGCGCCGATGCTTGCGCTGCTGAATATAACTTTTCGAGAGAAGATCAAGATGCTTTTGCAATTCAATCTTATGAGCGTTCCGCAAAAGCATGGAGTGAAGGAAAATTTGCAAAGGAAGTAGTTCCTGTATCGGTTCCCCAAAGACGAGGCGAACCTGTAATTGTTGCTGAAGATGAGGAGTACAAAAACGTTCGGATGGAAAAGATTCCTGCCTTACGAGCTGCATTTACTAAAGAAGGAACTGTGACTGCTGCCAATGCTTCTACCATTAATGATGGTGCTGGCGCCATGTTGCTTATGAGTGCCGAAAAAGCTGAAGCGCTTGGCTTAACCGTGCTAGCAACCATAAAAAGTTATGCTGATGCTGCGCAAGAGCCAAAGTGGTTTACCACCGCACCGGCAAAAGCACTGCCTAAAGCGATTGCCAAAGCCGGAATTACGTTAGATGATGTAGATTTCTTTGAATTCAATGAAGCTTTTGCCGTAGTGGGATTAGCCAATATGAAAATTCTTGGATTGAATGATTCCAATGTGAACGTAAATGGTGGTGCTGTTTCTCTGGGTCATCCATTGGGTTGTAGTGGTGTTCGTATTCTAATTACCCTACTCAACGTATTAGAGCAAAACGAAGCTAAGATAGGAGCGGCCGCTATTTGTAACGGCGGCGGTGGCGCTTCCGCGATGGTTTTGGAAAGAGCTTAAGTCAATTCGACTAGTATTTAAACGATTTTTTTGAACAACTGCCCATGAAATACGGTATCTGTCCTCTTAGCATTGTTCCGCTTCGCGCGGAGGCTAGAGACCCGTCCGAAATGGTCACTCAGTTGCTCTATGGCGATTTGATGCAGGTTTTAGAAACACAGAAAAAGTGGAGCTATGTTAAGTTGCAATTTGACGGATATGAAGGTTGGATTGATAACAAGCAATTTCAATTCATTACTGAAAAAGAATACGAAGTACTTGCGAGTGCTACACCAGTCCTAACTTCCGATTTGGTCGATTTTATTGCAACAGACGAGGCGCAACTACTCGCAATACCCATAGGAAGCTCATTAAATGGATTGCCAATTTTAAATCATGAATATGAAGGAAATTCCGTTTCAGGAACTCTTCAGAAATTTCAACTGATACAAACGGCATTACTGTATGTAAATGCCCCTTATTTATGGGGTGGTAAGACTCCCTTCGGAATTGATTGTAGTGGATTCACCCAAATGGTGTACAAGCTAAATGGCTATGCATTATTAAGAGATGCTAGTCAACAGGCCACTCAAGGAGATGCACTCAGTTTTATTGAAGAGAGCGAAGCTGGAGACTTGGCTTTTTTTGACAATGAAGAAGGCTCGATTGTTCATGTGGGAATCATCATGGACGATCATTGTATTATTCATGCCCATGGAAAGGTGCGCATTGACAGGCTTGACCAAACAGGTATCTTCAACACCGAATTGGGCCGGCATACTCACAAACTACGTGTTATAAAGCGCATTATCAATTAAAAAGCAGATTCATAAAAAAAGCCATCCAATAGTTTGGATGGCTTTTATATGTTTCGAGAATGAAAATATTATTCTCCCCCTTCCATTGAAGCCAATTTAGCTTTCATGGCTTTAAATTTAGCATCTTCTCCTAATTGGCTGTATAAGTTCATTAGCGTTCTTACCAACTCAACGTTATCCGTTTTTGTTTTGATGGCCGACTCTAAATAAGGAATTACCTCTTTATATAAGTCTTTCCTTTTAGTCTTAAGCTCCTCATAGCGTAAGTCATCTTTTTTAGAAGTTCCAAGACCATTCATTTCTTCCACAATGGCACCTTCACTTTTTAAGAGTAGGGCCGCAATATTAATTTGCGCCAATGCATAGCCGGGTTTTAGCTCCAATGCTTTTTTGTAATAGCCCATCGCCTTTTCATCTTGGTCTCTTGATCCAGCACTCACCCCTAGGTTGAAATACAACTCAGGGTTATTTGGGTCACTTTTTACAACCTCATTCATCAACTCTTCATAGCGAGCCATATCACCCATTTTATAGGCAATATCGGCCTCTGTGCGAATTAATGAAACATCACCAGGATTTGCTTCTCTTGCTAGTTTCATGAGCTCCAACGCTTTTTCAGTTTCTCCCTGACTGCTGTAAATTAAAGTAACTTTTTGAAGAATATCTCCTCGAACCGATTCACTTTCACGATCAGTAGGATTGGTATAATTTCCAGAGAGCAATGCCAAATCCCGCTCACCTTTATCTCCAAATGCCACTTCCTTTCCGGCCTCTGAATCGATAGCAATATATTCAGTTTTGATACCTGTATACCCCATATCAAGCAATTGCTTGTAATAGGTCAAGGCAGTTGGATAATCTTTTCCATTAACTGCATTTCCCGCCGCGTAATACAAATCAGATGTATCTTTTTTACTAGTCATATAGCTCGTATAGAGCTTTGTCGCAGCCATTTTAAAGTTCTTCGCATTCTGATCGTTGATAGCACTGTTTACAAGAGCTACTCGAAGGTTAGTTCTGCCAATCTTTAGACGTTCTTGCGCTGCACCTCCCAAAGCTTCAGCTTCTGTAAAAGCTTCCGCAGCAGTTTTCATCATTTCAAAATTATTGGTACCTGCATCTGCTAAATAGGCTTCACCTTTGACCAAATAAAATTGAGTTTTCAATTTGGTGTCAGCGGCACCTAGTAGCGCTTCTGCTTGTGTTAGATATCCAATGGCCTCTGTTAAGTCACCAGACTTAAGCGCTTTTTCAGCTTTCTTTATTTCCTTTTTTTGAGCAAAAGCCACAGTAGAAAGCATGATGATTCCTGCTAATAGTATTTGTTTTTTCATCTTAGGGATTATTTATTCGTTATTTTCAGTTTCTGATTCGTCAGTATCAATTGCCGTGCCATTGTCCTCTGAATTAGGCTCTCCAACCTCTTCAGAAATAATTTCATTACCGTCTTCGTCCAATTCAATTTCATCTTCATCATGCATCACTTTGGCTACGGCAGCAATGGAATCATCCTCACGCACTTTAATCAATCGAACTCCCTGTGTTGCTCGACCCATTACGCGTAAATCCTCCACGGCCATTCTAATGGCAATACCCGATTTATTGATAATCATAAGATCATCGCTATCGGTTACGTTCTTTATAGATACTAAATTACCTGTTTTTTCTGTAACATTAATAGTTTTTACTCCTTTTCCACCTCTGTTAGTGATGCGGTAGTCTTCCATATCAGAACGTTTACCGTATCCATTTTCAGAAACAACCAATACGTTAGATTCTAAATCGTCTACCGCAATCATTCCTATGACCTCGTCATCAGGTCCCGCTAACGTAATACCGCGCACTCCAGAAGCATTACGCCCCATAGGTCGTGTTTTCCCTTCTTCAAAGCGAATGGCTTTTCCTGATTTTACGGCAAGCATTACTTGGCTGTCACCTGTGGTTAATTTTGCTTCTAATAAGACATCGTCTTCACGAATGGTAATTGCATTAATTCCATTGGTACGCGGTCGTGAATACTGCTCAAGTGGCGTCTTCTTAACCTGTCCTTTTTTGGTCGCCATGATCACAAAATGACTATTGATGTATTCTTCATCTTTCAAATCTTGTGTACAGATAAAGGCTTTTACTTTATCATCCGGCTCGATGTTTATTAAATTCTGAATAGCACGTCCTTTAGAGGTTTTGCTACCTTCAGGAATTTCAAATACCCGCATCCAAAAACACTTCCCTTTTTCAGTAAAAAATAACATGTATTGGTGGTTGGTCCCTACAAATAAATGTTCTAAGAAATCTTCGTTTCTGGTCGCTGATGCTTTTTGACCTACGCCTCCTCTATGCTGTTTCTTATATTCTGAAAGGGATGTACGTTTGATGTACCCAGCATGCGAAATAGTAATCACTACCTTCTCATCAGCAATAAGATCCGTAATACTTACATCGCCACCTGCATATTCGATCACTGATCGACGTTCATCTCCGTACTTCGCTTTTATTTCATGAAGTTCTTCCTTAATGATATTCATTCTGCGCTCTTTGCTTGCAAGAATATCTTTATAGTCGCTGATGGTCTTCATCAACTCATCGTACTCCGTTCTTAACTTATCTTGTTCTAGCCCCGTCAATTGACGCAGACGCATCTCGACAATCGCTTTCGCTTGAATTTCACTCAGTTTAAAGGCTTCTATTAACTTCTCACGAGCCTCTTCGGCATTAGACGACGCTCTAATAAGTCGAATAACCTCATCAATATTATCCGAAGCGATAATAAGTCCTTCTAAAATATGAGCACGCTCCTCCGCTTTTCTTAACAAGTATTCGGTACGACGGGTCACTACTTCATGGCGATGCTCCACAAAATAATGGATCATTTCCTTTAAGTTCAGTAGACGCGGTCTCCCTTTAACTAGGGCAATATTATTGACACTGAAGCTCGATTGCAGCTCGGTGTATTTATACAACATGTTCAATACAATGTTTGGGATGGCATCTCTTTTCAAGATATAGACAATCCGCATACCATTTCGGTCACTTTCGTCCCGTATGTTCGAAATACCTTCGATCTTCTTGTCATTCACAAGATCCGCGGTTTTCTTAATCATGTTCGCCTTATTCACTTGGTACGGAATCTCATTCACAATAATGCATTCCCGTCCGGCTACTTCTTCGAAACTGGCTTTTCCTCGCATCACGACGCGGCCACGACCGGTATGAAATGCTTCTTTTACTCCTTCATATCCATAAATAACTCCTCCTGTTGGAAAATCTGGTGCTTTTACAAATTGCATCAATCCATCAATATCGATATCATTATCGTCAATGTAGGCGATGGTACCATCTATAACTTCGGATAAATTGTGTGGTGGCATATTGGTAGCCATCCCAACGGCAATACCTGAGGCACCATTAATAAGTAGGCCTGGCACTTTAGTTGGAAGCACTGTAGGCTCCTGTAAGGTGTCATCAAAGTTAAGCTGGTGGTCTACAGTCTCTTTATCGATATCAGCCATCATGTCTTCTGAAATCTTCTGCATACGAGCTTCCGTGTATCGCATGGCAGCTGGACTGTCTCCATCAATAGAGCCAAAGTTTCCTTGACCATCAACGAGCATATAGCGCAAACTCCATTCTTGTGCCATACGAACCATGGCATCATAAACGGATGTATCACCATGGGGGTGATATTTACCTAACACTTCCCCAACAATTCTTGCTGATTTCTTATGTGCCCCAGTCGCTCTAACACCTAATTCGTGCATTCCAAATAATACCCTTCTATGAACTGGTTTCATACCGTCACGCACATCTGGTAGGGCACGTGAAACAATCACTGACATCGAATAATCGATGTAAGCCGATTTCATTTCATCTTCAATGTTGATAGGGATTAATTTTTCGCCGTCAGCCATATATTTATTCTATTAATTTGGTTATTAAAATCTAAGAAAGCAAGATACACTATTTTGCAACTTTGAGACGGATTGTCAGTTGGTAATATTCACTATTTTATTAACAAAAAATTAGTGCTGAATCGTTAATAACTATGGTACCTTAGCCTTTGTACTTTAAAAGTTTTTTGTTCCTTTAATGCCTGCTGAATCGATTGAGGAACAATTTTTGCCTTTAACTAATTTTATTTAATTATTTTAGTCACTTAGGAGAACGATATATGGACGACAATTTTTCACCAAGAGTTAAAGATGTAATCGCTTACAGCAAAGAAGAAGCGCTTCGCCTTGGTCATGATTTTATAGGTACCGAACACCTGATGTTGGGTCTATTGCGTGATGGCAACGGAAAAGCAGTGAACATTCTTAGTGCGCTGGATATAGATTTGAATCATTTAAGAAGAAAAGTAGAAATACTTAGCCCTGCCAATCCAAATGCTGGGGTTAGTGCAAACGACAAGAAGAATTTGCACCTAACACGACAGGCGGAACGAGCCTTAAAAACTACTTTTTTGGAAGCTAAATTATTTCAAAGCTCTTCCATCAACACAGCACATCTATTACTCTGTATTTTACGAAATGAAAATGACCCCACCACCAAACTACTGCATAAAATGAAAGTAGATTATGACGGGGTAAAAGATCAATTTAAACTTATGATTACAAACGATGAAGATTATATAGAACCAACGGCTTCAGACTCCTATCCAAACGATGACGAGGATGCAGCGGCTTCTAATGATGGAGATAAAGAAAATTTATTTTCAGGATCGAGTTCTACCAAGGGAAATAAAAAATCAAAAACCCCTGTGTTGGATAACTTCGGAAGGGATTTAACATCACAGGCAGAAGAAGGAAAACTGGATCCTGTGGTTGGACGAGAAGCCGAGATTCAACGAGTTTCTCAAGTATTGAGTCGAAGAAAGAAGAACAACCCCCTTTTAATTGGTGAACCAGGTGTGGGTAAAAGTGCCATTGCCGAAGGTTTAGCCTTGCGAATTGTACAGCGTAAAGTGTCTCGAATTCTTTATGATAAGCGTGTAGTAACCCTTGATTTAGCGAGTTTAGTGGCCGGTACCAAATACCGTGGTCAGTTCGAGGAACGAATGAAGGCCGTGATGAATGAGCTAGAAAAGAATGAAGACATCATCCTTTTTATAGATGAAATTCATACGATTGTGGGTGCAGGTGGCGCGACGGGTTCATTGGATGCATCTAATATGTTTAAGCCTGCATTAGCGCGTGGAGAGATTCAATGTATTGGAGCCACTACCCTAGACGAATACCGTCAATATATCGAAAAGGACGGGGCTTTGGAACGACGTTTTCAGAAGGTATTGGTGGAACCAACTACAGTGGAAGAAACTATTGAGATCCTTCAGAATATCAAAGATAAATATGAATCACACCACAATGTGAGTTACACGGAAGCCGCTTTAACCGCTTGTGTGAAACTTACCAATAGGTATATGACAGAACGTTTTTTGCCAGACAAAGCGATCGATGCCCTGGATGAAGCGGGGTCTCGAGTTCATATCACTAACATCAATGTGCCGGAAAAAATCCTAGACATTGAAGGAAAGTTAGAAGAAGTACGTGAATTGAAAAATTCTGTAGTAAAAAAACAGAAATACGAAGAAGCTGCAAAACTTCGGGATGATGAAAAGAATCTAGAGAAGGAATTAGCTACCGCCCAAGAAAAATGGGAAACAGAATCTAAACTTCACAAGGAATTGGTTGATGAGGAAGATGTGGCCGAAGTTGTGTCTATGATGACAGGAATTCCTGTGAATCGTATTGCACAGACAGAGAGCAATAAATTAGCTGCCCTACCCGACCGTATTAAAGGCAAGGTGATTGGTCAAGACGAAGCGGTGGTAAAAGTGGTGAAAGCCATACAGCGTAACAGAGCTGGCTTAAAAGATCCAAACAAACCCATTGGGTCATTTATATTTCTTGGACAAACAGGGGTTGGTAAAACACAACTAGCGAAGGTACTAGCTCGTGAGTTATTCGACAGCGATACAGCGCTTGTGAGAATTGACATGAGTGAGTACATGGAGAAATTTGCCGTTTCTCGTTTGGTGGGAGCACCTCCAGGATATGTTGGTTATGAAGAAGGTGGACAACTCACAGAAAAAATTAGAAGAAAGCCTTACGCAGTGGTTTTATTAGATGAAATTGAAAAAGCACACCCAGATGTGTTTAATATGCTTTTGCAAGTGTTGGATGACGGATTCTTAACCGATAGCTTAGGTCGAAAGATTGATTTCAGAAATACAATCATTATTATGACTTCCAACATTGGTGCCCGTAAATTGAAAGATTTCGGTCAAGGTGTTGGTTTTGGCACTGCTGCACAAAACAGTCAGGTAGATTCAAATGCGAAAGGAATTATTGAGAATGCATTGAAAAAAGCCTTTGCACCAGAATTTTTAAATCGTGTTGACGATGTGATGGTGTTTAATGCCTTGGAAAAAGAACACATCAATAAAATTATCGATATTGAATTGGATCAGTTATACGATCGTATCAAGGATATTGGTTTTAAATTGAATTTGACCGAAAAAGCCAAGGACTATATTGCTGAAAAAGGATTCGATAAAGAATATGGAGCGAGACCTTTAAAGCGGGCTATTCAGAAATATATTGAAGATGCCTTAGCTGAAGAAATCATTAATTCAAACGTAAAAGAAGGTGATACCATCACCATCGATTTGGATGAAAAGAATGATGAACTCACCTTAAAAGTAAAAAAACAAAAAAAGGCTACGGAATCGTAGCCTTTTTTGTTTACCCCTATGACTTCAGAAGAAAAAACGCACGTCCGAGACCGTATTTTAGAAGAAATTGCGAAGACCAAAATTTTGGTGCAGACCTATCGCGAACTTACCAAACCCATTGCTCCTGAAAATGCCATTGGCAGAATCTCGCGCATGGATGCCATCAACAATAAAACTGTTAACGAATCTGCCTTAAAAAAAGAAGAGTTGAAATTGAAAAATCTTCAAGTAGCCATCTCTAAGATGGACGATGCTGATTTTGGAGTTTGTATTGGATGTAAGCATCCCATTCCTTTAGGGAGAATTTTATTATTGCCTCAGGCAATCACTTGCGTTAATTGCGCTCGCTAACCTCTATATTTACTCGAAAAGCAATTCACTTTCAATAGAAAAACTTTGTAGAAATGCGATGCTCGCATGAATATCGTCTGCCAGCAATCGGTCTTCATCTACAAAGGATACGACCTCTCTATAGGACAGTAAAAACGACTCGATAAAAGCAGATGATTTTAAAGGCTTTCTGAAGGCAATGGCTTGTGACGCATTCATGAGCTCTATCGCTAAAATAGTTTCTAAATTATCAATTATCTGAATGCATTGAGTGGCGCCATTCGCTCCCATACTTACGTGATCTTCTTGCCCGTTAGATGAAACTATAGAATCAACCGAAGCCGGTGTCGCCAGTTGTTTATTAGCACTCACAATGCTCGCGGCCGTGTACTGCGGAATCATAAATCCACTATTCAGTCCGGGGTTGTTTACTAAAAACTGAGGCAACTCTCTCAAGCCTGAGACCAATTGAAATGTCCTTCTTTCAGAAATATTACCCAATTCTGCCATGGCAATGCCTAGATAATCCAGTCCTAAAGCTAGCGGCTGACCGTGAAAATTTCCGCCAGAAATAATTGTATCCTCCTCCATGAAGATGTTGGGGTTATCGGTCACACTATTGATTTCAGTTTTAAACGTTTTATTGACAAACTGAAGCGTATCCTTAGTCGCTCCATGTACTTGCGGTATGCATCGAAACGAATACGGATCTTGAACCTTTTTATTTTCCGAAGCTCCAATTTCACTGCCCGCTAAAAATTCTAAAATTTGCGCTGCGGTCTTTATTTGTCCACGATGTGGCCGAACCATATGAACGAGCTCGTCAAAAGGACTCATATTACAATCAAACGCATCTACAGAAATAGCACTGATCAAGTCGGCCAAGTACGATAACTTATATCCCTTTAACAGACAGTAGACCCCATAGGCACTCATAAATTGTGTGCCATTAAGCAATGCCAATCCTTCTTTGGCTTCTAAAACAATGGGGTCCCATTGGTTTTTAGCTAACATAGCTTCTGAAGAAATAATAGCGTCACCCTCATACACCTCACCCTTCCCTAATAAGGGTAATGACAAATGCGCCAGAGGCGCCAAGTCACCCGAAGCACCAAGACTTCCCTGAGTGTATACCACCGGCAGGATATCGTTATTATAAAATGTGATAAGGCGCTCTATGGTTTGTAATTGTGCCCCGCTATAACCGTAACTCAAAGATTGAATTTTCAGCAGGAGCATTAGTTTTACTATGGGTTTCGGAACAAAATCTCCCGTGCCACAAGCATGAGACATGACTAAGTTTTCTTGAAGTTTTGAAAGGTTTTCCGAAGAAATCTTAACGTTGTATAACGAGCCAAAGCCGGTGTTGATACCATAAATGGGTTTGTCATCTTTTTTTAATCGATTCTGAAGGTATTCGTAAGATTTTTTCACATTGAGAATAGCTTCTTCTGAAAGCGCGATCGCCATGTTTGAATCGGTAATGTTCTTAATCGTAGCCAGCGAGAGAATTTCGGTGCTGATATAATGAAACTGACGCATAAGGGGTTCGGTTGTTTGCTTCAAAAATACAATTTCTTGTTAAGGTTCTATGATTTTTTATTTTAAACAAATATTCACTTATTTTAGCGTGTATTTTAACAAAACAATATGAAAAAATTTGTTTTTATTTTAGTTGCAACCGCTCTGGTGGCGTGTAGTTCAGAAGTAAAAAAGGACTATGTAACCTACTCCGGAAAGATTACCGATCAGAATAGCGACTCCATTGTTATTTCAAAAAAAGGATTTCGAAAAGTAATTGCCGTGAATAGTGATGGAACTTTCAGTGATACCCTAAAAGTAGCTGCTGATATGTATCGTTTTTATGATGGTGGTGAAGGAACAAGCCTGTTCCTAAAAAATGGAATGGACTTATATATGATTTTAAATACTATTGAGTTTGACGAAAGCATCCATTATACAGGTGAAGGCTCTGACGATAACAATTTCCTTGCCCAAAAATCACTGCTGGAAGAAAAGCTATTTGAATTTGATATTGATGAAATGTCCAAAGCAGATTTGGATGCAAAAATGAATTCAATTAATACCGAGGTGGAAACGTTTGTGGCTAGCAGAAAGAATCTTGATACTGCTGTAGTTCGCATGGCAAAGGAAACCACGGCGAATACCATCAAAAGTTATTCGGGTTATTTAGGCGATTTGATTGCTTTGAGAACTAACCTTCCTAAAGGCGCTCCTTCTCCTATGTTCTCCAACTATGAGAATCATGCTGGAGGTACTACAAGTTTGGAGGAATTAAAAGGTAAATATGTATATATCGATGTATGGGCTACCTGGTGTGGACCCTGCAAGGTTGAAATTCCTTACTTGAAAAAGGTGGAAGCAGATTACCACGATAAAAACATTGAGTTTGTGAGTGTATCTATTGACCGGCCGAAAGACCACCCAAAATGGATTAGTATGGTTTCTGAAAAAGAATTGGGCGGCGTTCAATTATTTGCTGATAACGACTGGCAATCTCAATTTGTCAAGGACTACTTTATTAAGGGGATTCCACGTTTTATCCTAATCGATCCGAGTGGTAATATTGTTTCCCCCAATGCCCCTCGCCCATCAGATCCGGAGTTGAGAAGCCTATTGGAAGAGTTGATATAAAACTCAGAAACGACTGAAAAAAAATCGCTCCTAAGAGCGATTCCTTTTTTTCAATTTTAAGCACCTATTCCTGAGGTGCGGCTTCTTGAACAGGCGGTTCCTGTTTGAATAAATCCAGAAATGCCTGACCTAAATTATCGATAATATCACTCGCGATTAGTGCTTCAAATCCATTCTCCTGAGCGATAATATTTCCCGCGCTGCCGTGCAGAAAGACTCCAAACATGGCAGCAACTTCTGGCTCATAACTTTGAGATAGCAAAGCGGTGATAACTCCGGTAAGTACATCTCCACTGCCCGCTGTGGCCATGCCAGGATTGCCTGTGGTATTAATAAACATTTCATCACCAAAGAGGGTGATGGTATTCGCGCCTTTGATGATCATAATCACATCGTATTTCTTGCAGAACGCTTTGGCCTTTTCTAACTTTTCAAAATCATTCTCCCAACCTCCTACCAGTGCTTCTAATTCTCCTGGATGTGGTGTGAAAATAGATTTCTTCGGAATGTTTTTCAGTTCTTTTGGATGTTTGGCTAACAAATGAATCGCATCTGCATCAATGACCATTGGATTGTCTATGCCTTTGAGCAGTTTTTGAAACGCCAACCAGGTTTCGGGTGCCTGACCGAGTCCGGGGCCAATGCCAACGGCAGCCGGATTAAAGTCGGCCTCCATGGCAGTAACTATACCTTGGTCACCTCCAATAATCGCCATGGCCTCTGGAACCGACGCATGAAGCATCATTGTTGCTTCTGAAGGAATACAGGCTGTCGCTAAACCACTACCTGCTCGTAAGGCCGCTTTCGTAGTCAATTGAATTGCTCCATATTTACCCCTACTTCCACCAATTAGTAAGGAATGACCGAAGGTTCCCTTGTGCGCATACTTTTCTCGTTGCTTATAAAACGTTTGTGCCATAGGTTTGACCACCAAACGTGCCAAAGGCGGTGTGGTCATTAAATATTCTGGATCCAATCCGATGTCCAAAGCCTCGTAATAAGGAACGAAACGCCCCGTTTGAGGCAAAAAGAAGGCTATTTTAGGCGCTTGGAAGGTGAGCGTGTGATTTGCTCTAATCACAGCATCTGCATCCTTTAGAGGTTCGTTGGCACTCATACCACTCGGTATATCTATCGCTAGTCGAAACGCTTTCTGAGTATTTAAATATTGAATCAATTCTTTCACCCATCCTTCAGGCGGTCTATTAAGGCCTATTCCGAAGATGGCATCCACTATAATATCATCTTGATGGATTTTTGGAAAATCATGAGCAGACTTCATTAAAACGGGCCATTTTTTGGTCACATTCTTTACGCGGTCGTAATTAATCAAGAAGCATTTGGAACGTTTGTCGGTAAAGTTGGCCACGTACATAGTGACATTATAACCACTTTCTATGAGCAATCGCCCCAAGGCGAGACCGTCACCTCCGTTGTTTCCGATACCACAAAAAATGTGAATAGGAACTTGTGCGCCCTGCATCCTGTGATGGAGCCAATTAAATATCTGTATCGCTGCTCTTTCCATCAATTCGATGGATGAAATTTCTTGTTTGGCTGATGTAATTTTGTCCGCTTCGTAAAGCTGTTCGGCAGAGAATATATTCACTTTTAAGAGGTTATAAGTTATGTATTCAGAAGTAAGAAAATAAAATCTAAATCTGCATATAAAGATAAGCCTATTTAAATAAATGACCTCATGATGGGGATTGCTTTAAAATGTTGAAAACATTCAATGAAATCTACCGTTTGCAATAACAGATTCTATAAATTTGTAATCCAATTTTAATCGCTTAGAAATGAAGAATACTGCTCTTACCGCCATACACGAAGCTTTAGGTGCTAAAATGGTTCCTTTTGCTGGTTACAATATGCCTGTCTCTTATGAAGGGGTGAATGCCGAACATGAAGTTGTTCGCAATTCGGTGGGCGTTTTTGATGTCTCGCACATGGGAGAATTTTTAATTACAGGTCCTAATGCACTCGCATTAATTCAGAAGGTAACGAGTAACGATGCATCCAAATTAGTGGACGGACAGGCCCAGTACAGCTGTTTTCCGAATAACGACAATGGAATTGTAGACGATTTAATCGTGTACCGCTTGGAGGCAGAAAAATGGTTATTGGTGGTCAATGCAAGTAACATTGATAAGGATTGGGACTGGATCAGTTCGCACAACACCATGGGAGCCGATATGAGAAACCTATCAGAGGATTATTCGCTGTTAGCGATTCAAGGTCCCAAGGCAATCGAAGCCATGCAATCGTTGACAGATGAAGATTTAAGTGCGATTTCGTTTTACACCTTTAAAGTAGCGGCATTTGCAGGTATAGAGCATGTGATTATCAGTGCGACTGGATATACGGGTAGCGGCGGATTTGAAATTTATTGCAAGAATAGTGAAGTGGCGCAAATATGGGATAAGGTGATGGAAGCTGGCGCAGACTGGGGCATCAAGCCTGCAGGTTTGGCCGCAAGAGATACCTTACGTTTAGAAATGGGCTATTGTTTATACGGAAATGATATCAATGATACGACCTCTCCTATTGAAGCTGGTCTTGGTTGGATTACAAAGTTCACCAAGGATTTTATCAATGCTGAAAACTTAAAAGCAATCAAAGAGCGTGGTCCAGAAAGACGATTAATTGCTTTTGAATTGAACGAAAGAGGAATCCCTCGCCAAGGATATGATATCGTAGATGGCAACGGAAGAGTTATTGGAGAAGTTACCAGTGGAACCATGTCTCCGTCTCTAGGTAAAGGCATTGGTATGGGGTATGTTCCTTCTGTGATGAAAGATGTAGGGACTCAAATACACATTCAAATACGAAAAAATGCAGTGCCTGCCACAGTGGTTAAATTGCCATTTTACAAAGGTTCGTAATACATGCAAGACTTTAAAGCCATATTGGCGGCGATTCACGCCGAACTGAATTCGGAGGTGGATCGTGGAATCGTAGCATCTTATATTCCAGAATTAGCTACCGTTGACTCAAATAAATTTGGAATTCACGTAGCGACTATGGAAGGACCTTCTTACTGCATTGGTGATTGGAATCAGCCTTTTTCTATTCAGAGTGTATCCAAAGTACTCACCTTGTCTATCGCCATGGGATTGGTTGGCGAATCGCTTTGGAAGCGCGTTGATGTAGAGCCATCGGGAAACCCATTCAATCATTTATCACTTTTAGAATTAGAGAGTGGAATTCCTCGGAATCCTCTAATCAACTCGGGTGCCATTGTAGTAGCCGATGTTTTAGTTTCAGAATTAAAAAATCCAAAAGAAGATCTATTGGCTTACGTTCGGGACCTAGCGAACGATCAGAGTATTCGGTTTAATGAAGAGGTAGCTCAGTCTGAAATACGAACAGGCTTTAAAAACTTCGCCGCGGCTAACTTGCTAAAATCGTTCGGAAACCTAAATAATGATGTGGATGAAGTCTTGGATTTTTACTTTCATCAGTGCTCACTTGAAATGAATTGCGCTCAATTATCCAAGACCTTTTACTTTTTAGCAAACCGTGGAAAATGCAGTCGTGGGAAGACCTACCTTAATGAAAGTCAGATAAAACGTATCAATGCACTCATGCTTAGTTGTGGGTTTTATGATGAAGCTGGCGAATTTGGATTTAAAGTGGGACTCCCTGGTAAAAGTGGAGTTGGCGGTGGTATAGTAGCCTTGCTACCCAACCATTTTGTGATTTCAACCTGGTCTCCTGGCCTTAATATAAAAGGGAATTCCAAATTGGGCATGGAAGCCTTAGAACGATTTACGACCAAATCAAAATTATCTATCTTTTAATTTCCCCATGAAATCCCCATCCCCAACGTATCATAAAAGAGCAAAGACAGTCCTAATTTTAGGGGCGAGTGGTTTTATAGGCAACGTACTCTACAAGGAGTTGATTTCGTATTTTGATGTGTATGGCACCTATGCTAACCAAGTAGGGACTTTTGAGGAGAATCAAGTTTTTTATCAGTATAAAGTTGAGGATGGTGGCTTGGATGTAATTTTAGCTGAAGTCCTGCCTATGGTGATTATATCTTGCCTGCGAGGCGACTTTAAGGCACAATTAAAAGCACATGAAACTATTCTGGAATACGTGATTGCCACCAATGCAAAGGTCTTGTATACTTCTTCAGTGAATGTTTTTGATGGCAAAGGAGCTTTCCCCTCCTATGAGGACGATACTACCTTGGCAGAAAATGATTATGGCCGATTCAAAATTTCTATAGAGCGCTTACTGCAAACACTTCCGAAGAAAAATTACGCCATTCTGCGTTTGCCCTTAGTGTTAGGTGTTAATTCACCCCGACTATTTCAATTAAAACAAGCCATCAAACATCAGGCTTCCTTTGAGGTCTTTCCAAATCTCATTGTGAGCGTGACTACTGCAGATAAAATTGCGCAGCAGGTTCATTATATCATAAACAAAGCACTGACTGGTATTTTTCACTTGAGCAGTACCGATATGGTGCATCACGAGGAGCTTTTTAGAGATATCTCGGAACGAGTGAGTGATAAAACACCTATATTTAAAAGCGTTTTTAGCAGCAATGAAGATCGCTATTTAGCAATACTTTCAAAAAGTAACAAACTACCTAAGGACTATCGCATTTCGGTGGCCGAAGTTATTGAGGATAGCACGCTAAAAGACGAAATACTGACTTTAAAACAAAACCAATGAAAGCCTTAACAGAATTACAGATTTTATCAAAAATGAAAGAATTGGATGGCTGGGAATACGCCGATAATGCCATTCACACCTCCTTAGAATTCGATGATTTTAAAGATGCTTTTGCGGTCATGACTCGAATCGCATTTGAGGCTGAAAACTTGAATCATCATCCAGACTGGTCGAATGTGTATAATACACTTCAGATTACGCTATCCACGCACGACGCCGATGGAGTTACCGATAAGGATTTTCAGTTGGCAAAGGTTATCGATGCATTAGTGAGCTAAAAGCTATTCTTTTATGAGCCAATGGTTTCCGAAGAAAGGATTTGGAAATTGTAAGAAGGTTCTTTGAAAAGAGCCGCATTTTTATAAATTTGCAACAAACAAAACAAAATGGGAAGAGCTTTCGAATTTAGAAAAGCAAGAAAGATGAAACGCTGGTCAGCAATGTCCAAAGCGTTTACGCGTATTGGGAAAGATATTGTAATGGCCGTGAAAGAAAGTGGCCCAGACCCTGATACAAACTCGCGACTTCGTGCGGTGATCCAAAACGCCAAAGCGGTGAACATGCCGAAAGACAATATTGAACGTGCCATTAAGCGTGCGAGTGATAAGAGTCTTGGCGATTTTAAAGAAGTCTTGTTCGAAGGCTATGCGCCTCATGGAATTGCCATTCTTGTTGATACAGCAACCGATAACAATACGCGAACGGTTGCCAATGTGCGTTCGTATTTCAATAAGTGCGATGGTAATTTGGGAACATCGGGCTCAGTGGTTTTTATGTTTGACCATACCTGTAATTTCAGGATTGGAGCCGAAGGAATGGATTTGGAAGAATTGGAATTAGAACTCATTGACCATGGCGTGGAAGAAATCTTCGAAGATGAGGATGGAGTATTAATCTATGCTCCTTTTGAAAGCTTTGGATCCATTCAGTCTTATTTAGAAGAAAATTCTATTGAAATTCTTTCCTCAGGTTTTGAGCGAATTCCGCAAGTGACCAAGAAAATTGACGCGGAACAAGCCGCCGATGTGGAAAAATTATTGGAGAAGCTAGAAGAAGACGATGATGTGCAAAATGTCTATCACACTATGGATGAAGGCTCTTCAGAAGAATAATAAAAGAAATAATTTCAAATAAAAAGTCGCCTACAAGGGGCGACTTTTTTGTTCTCTGAATGTAGTTTTATTCTTTAATTATCTTTTTACTCACTGAATTATTGATGGTGACGAAATAGATCCCATTGGAAAAAGAAGAAATATCCACTTCCCTATTTCCGGAGGCTTGTTTTTCTTTGGAATAAACCACAGCACCAAGCACATCTGTGATGCGTACGGATGTGATTTCCGAAGTTTTTGAAGCAATCGTAATCGTCGTATTTGAAGGATTTGGATAGATAGCAAAGCTTTGTGTTGAATCGATGTCATCCACACTCAATATGGGTGCTTTTACTAAGAGGAAGCCCTCTGCTCTATCGCTAATCACAATATGCCCACTCTCAAAAAATGGATATATATTCCACGACCCATTAAATCCTGCATCATCGTTCGCCGAATAGCTATCAAAAAATCCAACTTCACTCATGTTTTCATTGGCAATATCAGCAATGTCAACAACGCGCAGTCCAGCTGCATTGTTTGCCAAATAGAACTTATTGCCTTTCACATAGCCATTATGGTCTGTTGCCCCGGTGGGTCCTGAATATTCAAAATGAAACTGCGGATCGTCCAAGTCTTCGAAATCAAATATGATGGTTCTTGAATTGAACCCAAGGTTAATTTCATCGGTTTCATCCCCTAATAGAAAATAGCGGTGGTCGTCTGTGAGCCAGCCCTGATGGGTATAACTTACATTATTATAAGCTACCGTAGCAATAAGTTGCGGGTTGTTTTTGTCAGTGACATTTAATATTACCACTTCATTTTCATTGCTTCCAATAAAAATCTCTTCTCCTGTATAATCGCCATCAGGACCGTCATAAACAACTACAATGGCATCATGCGTATATCCATCGGTAGCATAGCCTCCAGCAGCAACTGGGTTTGCCGGGTCTTGAAGATCTATAAAGTGGGGGCCACCAGAAAAAGTAGTGGTGCCTACCCCGTATGCGAACCCTGTTTCCTCATTAATTACAATATTGTGTGCACTGCCAAAGTCATTATAAACAAAGTCTGTTGTGAATATTTCAGGTGGGTTTGCCACATTTCGCAATCTGGTAAGGTCAAAAACTTGCATCCCGTGTCCATTGTCTTCACTAACAATATAGACATGATTGCTATAGGTTTTGGCATCGCGCCAAGTGGTATGCTGACTACTTTCACCTGGCAACTGCCCCAAGTATAATGGATTCACTGGGTCTGATATATCGATGAAAGCTGTGGCTTCATTTAAGCATATAATGGCGTATTCCTTCCCATCTTGTGGATCAGTCCAGCCCCAAGAGTCATTTGCCTTAACCGAATTCATTGTGGACAAAGGAATTTGAGAAATGAGATCATAACCCAAGCAATCAAAACCCCCTGCAGATCCATTGACACAGGGTGTTTGAGCAAAAGTAAGAGACGTGGTTAAAACACAAATAGCGAGTACTAATTTTTTCATAATCATTCAATTTAGGCTAAATGTACGAAATAATGTGCGGTCTGTAATTCAATAAAAATACTAAGTATAATCGGGTTTCTTACCTATCACTCCTTTGTAAAATGCTTGAAGCACTTGGGTGTCGGCGTCAATGTCGCCCGTAGGATAAAAGGGTTTGTTGATGGTAACCGTTTTGGTGCTATAATCAAAGGATACAGGAATAATGGGAACGCCTGCAGCCTGAGCGATATAATAATAGCCCGTTTTCCATGAAGTCACTTTTTTTCGAGTGCCTTCAGGGGCCAAGGTGAGACGAAACTCTTCGTGATTGTTAAAGATTTCTGTAATGGCTTCTACCTTATTCTGACCAGAAGTACGATCTAAAGACGCACCTCCCATCCACTTAAAATACAGTGAAAAGGGCCAAGTAAACAATTCCTTCTTTCCTACCCAGTTAATATTTGTTTGCAGAATGCGTCGCGTAAAAACCCCAACATAGAAATCATGCCAACTCGTATGTGGAACTACAATGATGACGACCTTTTTAATTTCAGGAGAGAAATCGCCAACAATCGTCCATCCAAGGAGCTTGTAAAAAATAAATTTAGTAACCTTCATAGCATCGAGAAAGATACTACATTTTTAAGTAGAGGTCTCTCAGTTTATCACGTGTCATGATACGCTCCCAATCGTCGCCAAGTGCGTTTTCCCATAAGGGAACGAGGCTCAAAGCAATGTCAATCATGGTAGTCATTTGATTGTCTGTAAGTTTGCTACAAATGCCTTCTGGGATTTCAATATTGTGAAATGCCTTCATTTCTTTAAAAAGACGCACTCCTTCAGGATAATATTCATCCAAGTGATTAAAGACAATACAATTGCCAATACCATGTTTCGTGCCTAAAACGTAACCCAACCCATAACTCATGGCGTGTGCTATGCCTACCTGCGAATATGCGATACTCATACCTCCGTGCCAAGAAGCCATCATAAGTTTACCTCTAGATTCTTCTTCCGTAAGATGTTTACTTAAGAAAATCTCTTTACACAAATCGAATGCTTTTTCTCCATAACTCTTACTGAATTCGTTCAAGAAGGTGCCATTCAAGGACTCCACACAATGTATAAAGCAATCCATGCCCGTATAGAACCATTGATTTGTAGGAACTCCTGCGGCCAAGTCTGGATCTAAAACAACCTGATCAAAAGGCGTAAAGTCACTGTTGATTCCTAATTTCTTTTCTGGACCGGTCAACACCGTCGTGCGCGATACTTCTGCTCCTGTACCTGAAATGGTTGGAATACCCACATGATAAATGGCCTTGTTCTTCACCAAATCCCAGCCCTGGTATTCTGAAGCGCTTCCCTTATTGGTAAGCATAATGGCGACCGCTTTAGATAAATCGAGGATACTACCCCCTCCTATCCCGATAATGCCAGAGGGGCTATACGTAAATTCACCCTTGATATTTTTTACGATGGTATCAACCTGTTGCGTTTTTGGCTCTTCTTCCGCAGAAACAAAAATAAGTTTGTCATTAAAACGAAGGTTCATACGATTGATCAAGTCTTCATCGTTTTTGAACACATCATCCACAAGATATATGAATGGAGCTTTGTCTTTTCTTTTGGGAGCTAAGATAGAAGTCAATTGATCGAAACTACCGCGGCCAAAGATAACTTTCGGAACCATTGGGAAGTTTCGGTATTTATTATTGACAGTAATTGTCTTGTCTTCTTTTAAAACTTTGTTTGCTCTTACCAAGTCTTCGGGCGTATCGATTTCGATTCCCTGAGTGTTTGAAATAGCCATTTTTATATTTTTTCCGTATTCTAAATAACGAATACATTCAATTTTTTCTGCCGCTTCCATAGAACGCATCGGAAGATTGTAAAAGTCTAGCAATGCTTGTTTTCTGAAGGCGTAGATACCTTTATGTTTGTAATACTGAACCGCCGCATTCTTATCGCGAGGATAAGGAATGGGAGATCTTGAAAAGTAAAGCGCAAAATTATCTTTGTCCACAATGACCTTCACCGCATTGGGGTCGCTAATTTCCTTCCAATCGTACATTTCAGTCATTAGAGAAGCCAAATCAATTTTATCCGCATCAGGACCATTAAAAACGCTTAGAACTTGTTCTAAACCACTTTTACTGGTAAAAGGTTCGTCCCCTTGAACATTCACTACGATGTCAACATCCATATTTTCAACAGCCTCGGCAATGCGATCCGTTCCACAATCATGTTCTTTTATGCTCATGATTGCTTTTCCACCGTTTAGTTCAATTTCTTTAAAAATAATTTTGCTATCTGTCACTACGTAGACTTCGTCGAAAAGACCTGTTTCTTGCGTAGCTTCATAGGTACGTTGTATCACTGGCTTTCCACCAAGGTCTTGCATTAGTTTTCCTGGAAATCTTGACGCACCGTATCGTGCGGGTATCATAGCTATTATTTTCAAAATTCAGCAGATTTTATGAGGTGTCAAAAATACTAAGTTTGCTGATATTCTCAGTCTTTTAACCAAGAATATATTAACTAGATGTTAAAAAAACGAAAAGGTTTACTCGTCCTCTAAAAAAAATTCACTTTTAAAGCCAAGTAAATACAATTTTTCTTTAGCACGAGTGATTGCTGTATAGAGCCAACGAAGGTAATCTTTGTCTATTCCGTTAGGGAGATACGGTTGTTCAACGAATACGGTATTCCATTGTCCCCCTTGCGATTTATGGCAGGTTATGGCATAGGAGAATTTGACCTGAAGTGCATTAAAGTATTTGTTATTTTTCACTGCCATAAACTTCTTATAGTTAGAAGTTAAGCTAGCATAGTCTTTTCGAACTTCCTCGTATAGTTTATTAGAATCTTCGTAGGCAAGAGAAGGGGTTTCAGAAGTTAGTGTGTCCAATAAAAGTACCGTTTCAAGCGGTTTCATCGCAGGGTAATCGACCATCCGGACGGATACTTCCGCAAAGCGAAAACCGTACAATTCTCTAAACGCAAAAATTTCTAAAACTTCCACAATATCACCATTCGCAATAAACCCAGCTTCACTTTCTGGCTTTACCCAGAAATAGTTGTTTTTAACGACCATGACATAATCGCCAGCAGAAAGTTCCTCTTCCTGAAATAAAATGCGACTCCGAATATTCTGATTGTAAGCATTTGCGCGTTTGTTGGAACGAACAATAATAACAGATTCTTCATTTCCTTGATTGGAATAGCTATCATTGATCGCATCCATAACTTCTTGGCCATCCATGGGGCGTACTACTTCGGGATATGGAGACTCACTAAATTTAAAGGTATCATAAAACCCAGAATCGATCGCAGACCTTATTTCCGTGGCATTAAATAAAATCCCACTCTCCTCCTTCTGGCGTACCACTTCGTCCAGTTCGATGCTCACCACTTCTTTGTTGTAATGATTTTGCAGGGTTTGCTTGTCCAGTGCAGGACTGAGATCCAACTTTACTGGTGGTAATTGCGCTGCATCCCCGATGAGTAGGAGTTTGCAATTAAACCCGCTGTACACATAATGCATCAAATCGTCCAAAAGAGACCCATTTTCAAACAATTTTGAATCTTGATTGATGTCTGGAATCATAGAAGCTTCATCTACGATAAAGATGGTATTCTTGTGTTTGTTGGGTTGCAAGGTAAATTTGATTCCGCCTCCTTTGACCGATTTAGGAAAGTATATTTTCTTGTGAATGGTGAAGGCTGTTTTTTGGCTGTAATTACTAATTACTTTAGCCGCCCGCCCCGTTGGAGCTAATAAAACCGATGATTTACGGACCTTTCCAAGGTTTTTGACCAGCGTACCAATGAGCGTTGTCTTACCTGTACCTGCATAACCTTTTAGCAAAAACGTTTCATTTGGCGTGGTACTCAGTATAAATTTCGCCATCAATTGCAGCGTGATATCCTGCTTAGGTGTCACATTATGAGGGAAGTCACTCTTAAGTAGGCTATAAAAATGGGAAATGTCCATAAAGTGCTGAGAAATCGAATGCTCAAAGATAGGTAGGTTTTTTTCGGAATATAGTTTTACGAATAAAAAAAAATTGTAGATTTGTGCAGCACGTGTATTTCATTGGAAATCTAAATTAAACTCTCTTTATAATGAAACTTATCATACAATTAGTTCTCTGGGTTATTATTATCTTCTTGGGTTGGAAGTTGTACAATTCGGTTATTGGGCCCGTACAATTCAACAAAACTAAGGTAGAGCGATATGAAAAAGTAATTGCCAAGTTAAAAGACGTTAAGAAAGCGCAATTAGCTCATCAGCAAATTACTGGAAAATATTCAGGCAACTGGGATAGTTTAGTGCGATTCGTTGATACCGCAAAATTTGCCATTACCGCAAGACGCGATAGTAGCTATGCTGATGTGGAAAAAAATAAAGCATACGGATTAACATCAGGTTATTTCATTGACGTAATTGTAATTGATACACTTCGTTTTCAATCGGTAAAAGATTCTTTGTTTAAAGGCGATCGATACAAGACGATGATGAACGTACCTGGAACAGATGCCAAGTTTGAATTGGCGGCAGGAAAACTTGACAAGAATGGAATTAAGTATTCCGTATTTGAAGCGAAGGTTGACAAAACGGTCATTTTAGAAGGACTCGATTCCGACTTAATTGTTCAAGAAACTCAAGTAAATTCGGTAGATGGTGTAAACGGACCTAATATTAGGTTAGGCTCTATGACGGAAATTAATACAAGCGGTAACTGGCCTAAACTATATGACAAGGCAACAGACCAATAATAACAGTATCAACCAACCTAAACGATTGTCCGTTCAAGTAACATTGTCCGGACTTTCTTTTTTAATAGCCTCTCAAGAAGGTGACGTATTGTTTTTTACTGAAGAGCGGTACGGTAACAACCTTACCCCAGAAGAGCTGCTTATCCAATTGCGCCAGTGCATTAAGAACCAAGAAGCACTCCAATCACAATTTGAGTCGGTTACAGTAGTATACACCACTTCAAACTATTCCTTGGTCCCTACTTCCCTATTCGATGAGAATAAAGCAAGTGAGTACCTTAAATTCAATACTAAAATACTGAGCAACGATTATATAAGTTATGATGAAATTCACGGCTTGCAGGCCGTCGTTGTATATGTTCCCTTCGTCAATATCAATAACTTCTTATTTGAGCAATATGGCTCATTTGCGTACTATCACTCCAGCACCTTACTCACCCAAAAATTTGTAGGCTTAGAAAAACATACACAAGGCGCTAAAGTGTATCTTCATGTTTTAAAAGACCAAGTAGATTGTGTTGTTGTAAATCATGGGAAGCTCATCCTTTGTAATTCCTATGGGTATAAAACTGCAGAAGACTTCCTCTATTATACGCTCTTCGCTTTTGAACAGCTCAGGTTAAACCCAGACAGTATTCCAGTAATTCTCTGCGGAGACATACATTCAAAAAGTGATTTATATGAGATCCTGTATGCCTATGTGCGGAATGTTTCCTTTTTGGAAAATTCCTTTCCTGCTTTTGCTTCGGAAGAATCTCAAGAACACTACCTCCTAAAATCCATGCTTTAATGCGTATCATTTCAGGGACTCACAAAGGCAGACGCATTAATGCTCCAAAGAACTTGCCTGTTCGGCCTACGACCGACAATGCCAAGGAGGCTCTTTTTAATATTTTGAACAATCGATTTAATTTTGATGAGTTGTCTGTACTCGATTTATTTGCTGGGACAGGTAATATCAGTTTCGAATTTGCATCCCGAGGCACAAGGCAGATTACTTGCGTGGATTCGCATTGGGGATGTGTAAAGTTTATTCATCAAATGGCAGCGGAGTTTTCGTTTCCCATTGAAACCATCAAAAAAGATGTGTTTAAATACCTTCAGCATGCCAGTGGCACCTATGATCTCATCTTTGCAGATCCACCTTATGCCTTCAAAGTAGAGCAGTTCGAGACCATGAGGGCTGCCATTATAGCGCAAAACTTATTAAGCCCTGAAGGAGTGTTTATTATAGAACATCCAAAGCAAACAGATTTATCTGAATTGCCGTTGTTTCAAGAGGCCAGAAAGTACGGAGGATCTGTATTTAGCTTTTTTCAAGCCTTGTAAGTTGAAGTATCAATATAATTCCGAAGAAAAAAAAGCAGGCCTATAAGCCGGATTCTGTACCTAATTTTCATTAAGTCCTTATCATTTATCTGGACGCTTTGTTACCAAAGCGCTCTATCTGCCTACCCTCTCAGATCGGGCGGGAACCCTCAAGCCCAAGTTTACATGGCATTGCACCGCATAGAGTTTACCTGGTTTCACTACAGCATTACCTGTACATTCTTTCTGTTGCACTAGTCCTATCCATTTTCGCCTAAGCTTACATGGACGACGGCTGTTAGCCGCTATGCTTCCCTCTGGTGTCCGGACTTTCCTAACTCACTTGCGCGAATTCGATAAGGCGGCCTGCGGCGCAAAAGTAGCGCAAATGTTAATAACTACCTTAAAATTGGAAGGCCAATTTTTTAATTACAACAGTGAGGTTTTTATATTTGTTTCAGCACTATGGAACACTTCATTGTATCGGCTAGAAAGTATCGACCTACCAAGTTTAAAGACGTGGTGGGGCAACAGGCTATTACCAATACCCTAGTCAATGCCATTGAGAACAATCATTTAGCGCAAGCATTGCTATTCACAGGGCCTCGTGGGGTTGGTAAAACAACCTGTGCTCGTATTTTAGCCAAGAAAATTAATGACGATGGTACGCACCATGAAGAGGAGGATTTTGCTTTTAATATTTTTGAATTGGACGCCGCTTCTAATAATTCGGTAGATGATATCCGAAATTTGATCGATCAAGTACGCATTCCGCCGCAAGTTGGGAATTATAAGGTGTATATCATTGATGAAGTACATATGTTGTCCTCGGCTGCGTTTAATGCATTTCTAAAGACGTTGGAAGAGCCGCCAAAGCATGCCATCTTTATTTTGGCAACCACAGAAAAGCATAAAATCATTCCTACCATACTATCGCGTTGTCAGATATTTGATTTTAGAAGAATCACGGTAACCGATATCAAAGGGCAGTTAGCCGATGTCGCCAAAGCAGAACAGATTGAAGCAGAAGACGATGCGCTGCATATTATCGCTCAAAAGGCGGATGGAGCCATGCGTGATGCCCTTTCTATCTTTGATAGAGTAGTGAGCTTCTCTGGTAAAAGGCTAACACGTCAAGCGGTTACGGAGAACTTAAACGTACTGGATTATACCTATTACTTCGGAATTACTGATGTATTACTCAACAATAAAATACCCGAAGCCCTCCTTCAGTTTGATGAAATTTTGGCGAAAGGCTTTGATGGTCATCATTTTATAGCAGGACTGGCATCGCACTTCCGTGATCTATTGGTTTGCAAAAATGAAGCAACCATCGATTTGTTGGAAGTTGGTGCCCAGGTAAAAGAAATGTACTTGACCCAATCAAAGGTAGCTCCGCAAGCCTTTCTAACTTCAGCTATAGACATTGCAAATAGCTGCGACCTCAAGTATAAAAGCAGCCGTAACCAGCGACTACTAGTGGAATTAAGTCTGTTGCAACTCGCCTCGATTACATTCGAGGGTGAAAAAAAAAAGCCTAGTTCCAAATTAAGAGGTGCTTCGCAACATTTTGTAATCCCTCCCTCCTTTTATAAAAAGGTTTCTCTTCCGAAGAAATCAAACCATGATCACTATGAGGTTTTGAGTCCTGATAAAAATACCGAAACTTCATTAATCGAGAATATTCCGGAACCCAGCGTACAAGTTGCTCCAAAGGAAGTTGTGGTGGCGGAAACTGTGATCGAGGCGGCACCGGAAACGAAAAAAGAAGAAAAGGTCGTGACCCGCCCTCAAATTTTGGCAGAGCGCAATGCCAAGAAAGTGTCTGCACTATCCTTGAAGAGTATTCAAAAGAAGCATGAACTCAAAAGAGAGTTGGTTGCTAAGCAGCCTGATGCTGATAATTTACCGGTGGAGGAGTTTACCGAAGAAGCGATGCATGATGCGTGGAAGGCCTACGCCAAGAAAATTGAAGAAGAAGGGAAATTTAACCTCCTATCCCACCTTACTATGGGTGTTCCAAAATTGGAAGGGACGCTCATTCATTTGGTTTTTCCAAATTCCACCATAAAAGTTGAAGTAGAACGCGCCAAATATGAATTGCTCATTTATTTACGAGCTGCGCTAAACAACTACAATGTAGACTTGTCGATTGAAGTGGATGAAGTCGCGGTAAAACGTTATGCATATACGGCCCGAGAGAAGTTCGAAAAATTGCTAGAGAAGAATCCGTTGCTAGACGAGCTCAGAAAAGAGTTTGACCTCGATGTTTAAATTATACTGTCATGGAAGCCGAAAACGCCGGAGATATTAAAATGTTAGGGCTCAAGTTGCCTACCGATCCAAGGTGGGTAAATATCGTAGAGAAAAATGTGGAAGAAATTCTCACAGACCATGCCTATTGTGAACAAAAAGCGGCTTCCACCGCTATCTCATTAATTGTTTCATTTCCTGAGTATACGGAGTTGGTCAAAGAAATGGTGGCACTTGCCCAAGAAGAGATGAGTCATTTTAAAATGGTTCATGATAAAATTATAGAGCGTGGCTGGATCATGGGTCGCGACCGAAAAGACGCCTACGTCCTTGCCATTCTTAAATTCTTTCCAAAAGGAGGCAGTAGAACGGATCAATTAGTACATCGCTTGCTCTATGCAGCGCTCATTGAAGCTAGGAGTTGCGAGCGTTTTAGGTTATTGAGTGAACAACTAGAGGATAAAAAATTAGCTCGATTTTACCGTAAGCTGATGATAAGTGAAGCAGGGCATTACACCATGTTTTTAGGATTCGCTCGAACCTATGGCGAACGGAAAAAAGTGGATGAAAAGTGGCAGTCCCTGCTTTTGTTTGAGGCTGAAGTCATGAAAGATTTGAGCACGAGTGAAAGTATTCATGGATAATACTTGTCATGACTATCAAAACCTAAACTAAAATATTCTCGCGCAACCTACGGTCTTTTCCGATATCTTATCAGTACCAAAAACGCATTATGAAAAAACGATTGTTAGTAGACATGGATGGTGTTTTGGCGGACATCTATGCGCAGGCCATACAGTTTGAATTTGCAGAATCAGGCCGTTTGATACAAAAGGAAGATGTAAAAGGAGACGATGAAATTGTAGCGTTCCCTAATGCCGCTAGGCATGTTCGGCTTCAAGGGTTTTTCCGAAATGCACCAGTAATCCCCAGTGCTATATCTGTGATGAAAGAACTAAATGACGCCTATGAGCTATTCATTGTCTCCGCGGCGATGGAGTTCCCGAATAGCTTGGAAGAGAAATATTATTGGCTGGAAGAACATTTTCCCTTCATTCCGTGGCAACGGATCGTCCTTTGCGGTTCAAAAACCGTCGTCCAAGGTGATATTTTGATTGATGACCACTTCAAGAACTTAGACCCCTTTGAGAATAGAACCTTATTGTTTACCCAACCACATAATGCAGGTAGGGACGATCACCCTCATGAACGTGTGCATGGTTGGGTGGACATTAAAAAATTACTGCTATAGCTGTAAACCATTGTCAACGGTTACAGATGAACCGTCAAATCTTTCGCTTGTTCTTCGTTATATAGACTTTTAATGATTCCATCCGCCAAACCAATCTTCGGAACATAAATATTTTTAGCCTTACTCCACTTCATCGCGGAAAGATAAATTTTGGTAGCTGGTACAATGACATCGGCCCTATCAGGATTCATTTGTAGTTCGAAGATTCGCTCGTGATAGGTGAAGGATTTTAATTTTTCATAGAAATTGGTGAGATAGAAGTAACTGAGAGGTTTTCCAAGTTTAACCCCACTATTTTTATAAATACTATTGATATTTCCTCCGGAACCTATTAGACTCACTTTATCGTACATCTCCGTATTTTTCTTGATCCATTTTTTCACCTCGTCCCATTTTGATTCGCGAACCATATCGTTTAGAATACGCACCGTTCCCAGTTTGAACGACTTAGATGCCACTATTTTCCGATTCGAAAATATGGTAAATTCGGTGCTCCCTCCACCTACATCCACATACAGAAAAGTTTTTTCAGTTTCAATTAAGTCGCGTAGATCTGTTGAGGCGATGATGGTGGCTTCATCTTCACCATCAATAATCTCAATATGTACGTTAGAGTCTTTTTCTAATCTTCTTGCAATTTCCTCTCCATTTTCAGCCTCTCGCATCGCCGAGGTGGCGCAGGCACGATATTTTACCACCCCATGCGTCTTCATGAGCAACTGATATGCATTCATTGCGTCCAACATCCTTAAGTAGTTGCTCTCCGATATTTGATCGTTCAAGAACACATCAGCTCCCAAACGTATGGGAACGCGCACCAAACTAGTTTTCTTAAACTGAGTAGGCCTGTTCTTTTTCTCAATAACGGTTGAGATAAGCAATCTAATGGCGTTGGAGCCAATATCGATGGCCGCATATTTTTCTATTTTCAGCAAACTATTTTAATTTTTGTTTATAATATTCATACAATTTGAATTGAGAGCGCACCTTGGGCTCATCATTTTTACGATAGGCATTATCTTGTTTTTCAGAAATAATGCGCGCTTTCACATTGTCTTTCCAGCAAATTTCAAAGGTGTCCGCTAGTTGCTGTTTTATTTCATCATCGTAGATAGGACAGGTAATTTCAACACGGTTATCCATATTTCTGCTCATCCAATCTGCTGAAGATATATAGTACTTGGTGTCGCCTCCGTTGCCAAAAATAAACAATCGAGGATGCTCTAAAAACTTGTCTACGATACTGATCACTTCGATATTTTCGCTCATGCCAGGTACGCCTGGTATTAAACAGCACAGACCACGAATAATCAATTGCACCTTGATTCCTGCGCGACTTGCATCGTATAGGCGATCTATTAAAGGAAAATCCGAAAGACTATTCAATTTTAATTTGATACTACTCTGAATGCCTTTTCGGTGGTTTTCAATTTCAGTTTCTATCAGGCTATAGAGCACATTTCTTGTATAGTGTGGAGAAACAATCAAATGATTGTATTTTTTGATGCGGTAGTTCACTTCAAAGAAATCGAATACTTTATTGAGTTCCTTACCAATTTTATTGTTGGCCGTAAACAAGGTGTAATCGGTATAAATACGGGCGGTAGATTCATTAAAATTACCTGTGCTGACAAACGAATAGCGCTTTATCTTATCCCCTTCCATGCGTTCCACGACACAGGCCTTGCAATGCACTTTCAAACCAGTCACCCCAAAAATTAGCTTAACGCCTTCTTTTTGCATGTCTTCCGCATACCTAATATTGGCCGCCTCGTCAAACCGAGCGCGTAATTCAATCTGCACCGTCACTACTTTTCCATTTTTCGCCGCGTTCATAAGCGAACTGGCAATGTGAGATATTTCAGCCAAGCGATAAATAGTAATTTTGATAGAGTTCACAGAAGGGTCGATCGCTGCTTCACGTAAAAACTTAACCACATAAGAGAATGTTTGATAGGGTGCGAAAAGCAAATAATCCTTTTGAGCAATTTTATCCATCAAGCTTCCTTTCAAACTCAAGCCTGGTATGGGCAAAGGTTGAATAGAAGGATATAATAAATCCTTTCGTCCTAAGCTCGGAAACTTCATATAATCCCGTCGGTTATGATACCTACCCCCAGGAATCAAGCTGTCTGTACTATCAATCCCCATTTTATCCAGCAAGAATTGGAGCGTCTCTTGATCAATTTTTTTATCGTATACAAAACGCACGGGATCTCCAGAACTACGCTCATCCACACTTTTGGAAATTTTTTCTAAGAAACTTCTACTCAAATCACTGTCAATATCCAACTCCGCATCTCGGGTTATTTTAATCATATGCGAAGTGATGCTTTTATAATTAAAAATTCCGAAGATATTCTGCATGGAATGACGAATCAAGTCGTCTAAAATAATGATGTATTGTTTTCCGTCTTCTTCGGGCAATACCACGAAACGTTCAATAATCCGGGGAATTTCTATCAGGGCGTAGTTAATTTTCTCTTCGGAAGAATCCGCTCCGACACTGGTCACCATTTTAACAGCCAGATAAGCTGCACTATCCTTTAATTCTGGGAATTTTTCGATCTCTGAAATCATGATCGTCATCAATGCAGGACTCACCTTCCGAAGAAAATATTCAGAAATAAACTGACTTTGTCTCTCGGAGATTTCTCTCTCGTTGATGACGTAAATATTTTCCTTCTCAAGTTCTAACCCAATATCTTTCAGTATTTGAAGACTATGTGCCTGTTGTTCGATTACAATTTGTGTGATTTCCTCCAACAATTCGGCAGCAGAAATACCTCCAAGCTCACTGCGCCCCCCCTTGCCAGCTTCTACAATACGTTTTATGGTCGCATAGCGCACTTTGAAGAATTCATCTAAATTATTCGAGAATATTCCAAGAAAACGAAGCCTTTCAATTAATGGTACGGTGGCGTCCTCTGCTTCTTGAAGCACTCTAGCATTGAACTGCAGCCAACTTAACTCTCTGTTTAAGTAGATATTATTTACACCGCTTGGGTTTGCTGTTTTATTCATGTATTATTTTAGATCTCTTGGAAATATCGTTCGAATGGTTTTACCGGTGCTAATCTCATTCCAATGCATTTCTTCAAACTCAAGATGCACGAATCCGCAAGTTGGGACGTTGTCAATATAATTGTTTCCTAACATATTTGCAACAGAAGTAAAGGCGTGGTTATGCCCTACAATCATGACTCTATCCAAGGAATCAGATAAGTTTTTAATAATCTGCATTACATGTTGCCCACTAAAGTCGTACAAGTCGTTGTTAGTGATAAGATTTTCCTCAGCCATACCAAAGGCATTCTTAAAATAGATCGCTGTGGATAGCGCGCGTGTAGCATCGCTCGTAATAATCTGCTGAGGCTTAACGACCTCCTTCGCTACATAATTAGAAACCAAGACTCCATCTCGTTTCCCGCGGCCCTTTAAAGGGCGCTTGTGGTCTATTAAATCGTGTTTCCAAGATGATTTAGCATGGCGTACCAAATAAATTGTTTTCATAATGTTTATTGTAAAGCAAAACTATTTTGCCTCTTAGTTAGTTATTTTTCTATGTTCTTAAGGGTACTAATTTGTTTCGATTTAAGGAGCCAATCGTTCCACCTTCCAGTCCCAGCCGTCCTTTTGATACCGTATGCGGTCGTGTAAACGATTGGGTCTTCCTTGCCAAAACTCGAACTCTACTGGTTTTACTAAAAACCCTCCCCAATGCAGAGGTTTAGGTACTTCCTTATTTTCAAAGTGTGCCTCCAAATCACTTAATTCATCTTCCAAAGCCTTTCTGTTAGCTACTACGGAACTCTGATTGGAAACCATGGCTCCTAACTGGCTTCCTTTGGGCCTTGATGCAAAGTAATTTTGTGAATCGCTTTCGCTCGTTTTCTCGGCCAATCCTTTGATGATTATTTGCCGTTCCATGTTAGGCCAGAAAAAAGAAAGGGACACCTGCGGATGATTTTCTATGGAAATTCCTTTTTCACTGGTATAATTGGTGTAAAAGTAAAACCCGAATTCATCGTATTTTTTTAGGAGCACCACGCGCCCTTTTGGGTACCCGTCATCGCCTAAGGTAGTTAGTGTCATTGCGTTTACTTCTTCTACTCCCCCGCTGTCCTTGACCTCGTAAAACCAGGTCCGGAATTGCTGCATGGGGTTCGAATCCACTAAGTCTTTAGTTAAATCTCCTTTCTCGTAATTTTTACGATAGTCATGTAAATTATCTCGCATGAATGGTCTAATTCAATTTCCTTGGAATAAACAGAAAACTCATAGTTTTATCTTCGGAATTTATTAATGCAAGTTACGAGTTTTGATAATTGTTTGAAATATGTAGGAAGATTAAGTTTCGGTTAAATTACTTAAAACTAATTTTTGATTAGTTTGTGACTAACAAGTCCTTGTGCGGAAATAACGTTAAGAATATAAAGACCATTGGGAAGGTTGGAAACATCGACAGAAGTTTTTGTGCTTGGTACGTCCATTTGCTTGCCAGAAATGTCATAGAGCGCCATACTAGTAATTTCATCAGAATTTGGCACGATAATATTAATTATATCTGAAGCCGGATTTGGGTGGATAACAAGTTTTGGAAGCATATTGTTTTCGATACTTAAAACGCATTCCCCAATGAATTCATAAACACCATCATAAACTTGACCAGTACCCGAATCGTAGATTTCCCAGCCAGAACCATTGTCGTTAATAGCCGAAGGCATTTCATTTAAAGAAGCCGACGTAGTTTCCCAATAGGCATAGTCGGTATTCGCATTATTTGCTACCGAAATTGAAATCCAATATCTCGTTTCGAAATCGGGTTGGCCTTCAAAGTTAAATGCAGTTACATCAAATGTTATGATCCACAATTTTACACCAAAAATAGTTCCAACGGCAACGACATTGACAGGTTCGATATTTGATAGTGAAGCAATGACAGTTCCAGGAAGTCCATTGGAATCTTCATAATAGGAAATGTTACCATAATCGATTGTTTCCGAAACATCTGTGAAAAAATTGACCTTGATTTGATTTAAAGTGAAAGCCTCATTTACCGGAATTACAAGGTCGTTCGCAACTACTCGAGTTCCCTCTGTGGATGACCAAAGGCCGTTTTCATGGGCATTACTTGGATTCTCAAACACGCAGGAATTAAATTCTGGGGCAAATAAATCAACTTGTTGTGCGCACAATGGATTCCAAAGCAACAAGTATAGCAGTAACGGTATAATAGTCTTCATCGCTACAAAGTTTTAAGTAAGTTACAATATTTCAAAGGTTTGTGGGCTTTGATAGGTAAGGTTATAGCTCAAAAACTTTTCCGTCCTCCGCTAATTCAACGTTTTCAAAAATTTGTAGCGCTTCCTTTCGAAATTCCTCTTTACCTGGATATCTCCCTGAATAATGCCCCAAAATAAGCATGTCGACCTTGGCATTTTTGGCGATAGAGGCTGCCTCTTTGGCCGTAGCATGTTTCGTTTTTATGGCTAAATGATGATCTTTCTCTAAGAAAGTTGCTTCATGGTAAAGCGCTGTCACATTGGTTATCTGTGGAATGATTTGCGGGAAATACTCTGTGTCACTACAGTAGGCATAGGACTTCGGAGTTGGTGGATCGATGGTGATTTCTGCATTTGGGACTATGGCTCCATCCGAGCTTACGCCATCCTCTCCTTGTTTAATTTTCCGAAAATAACTCATTTCCACTTTGAGTGCTTTGGCTTTTTCTACGTTCAATTCTCGTTCGCCCGCTTTTTCTTGGAATAGAAAACCGTTGGTATACACTCGGTGTTTTAAGGGAATGGTTGTTACTGAGACTTTTTCATCTTCAAACAACAATTGAGGTACTTTGGAATCTAACTCATGAAACAGTAACGGATAGTTGGTCCAGCTGTCGCCCAGCTTGAGCTGCAGGGTGATGACCTCTTTAATTCCTTTTGGACCGTAAATATGCAGTTCTGACTTTCTACCTAACAATCGGAAGGTAGAAATTAATCCCACCAGACCAAAGAAATGGTCGCCGTGTAAGTGAGAAATAAAAATATGCTTTATGCGAGCAAACTTAATTTTGAATCGTCTCAATTGAATTTGCGTTCCCTCACCACAGTCTATTAAAAACAAATGACCTTTCACATCTAGCACCTGTGAAGTAGGATTCGCGTCCCATCGCGGTGTGGCCGAATGACATCCTAAGATAGTGAGTTTCATAGGTACGCTATTAATGACTAATCTTGTTGAAGTAATATTTTTAGGCCGATTTAAAACCCGAGGTCTCGTTCAATTTCCTCCATCTCCACAATATCATATGCCTCTTGAAGGGTTGGCACCACAGTCATTTCGCTGGGAACGTCATCAATAGAAATAGCATTGTTAACAATTACAAATGAATGCTTGGTGGAACGGTGGTAAGTAGACAGCTTTAGAAACTTCAGTAAATCTGGTAGCTCTAGCGTCTCGTATTGATCCAAATCAATAATTAAGTTTTGATGTTCAAATTTTGCAGGTACAATACGTTCAAGAAAAGCTGCGAAATCGGATGCATCCTCTCTTTCGTCAATTAGTACCGTATATCGATCAGTTACCTTAGTCTTCATTGTGTGTAATTTTTGAAGCCAATAAATACAATACAGCCATTCGAATGGCCACTCCATTTTGAACTTGGTCTAAAATTATCGCCTGACCACTATCTGCTACTTCGGTTGTGATTTCGACACCTCTATTGATTGGGCCTGGGTGCATGACCACAATTTCCTTATCCAAGGAATTCAGTAAGTCCATATCCAAACCAAACTGCTGCGTATACTCTCTGGTACTTGGGAAATAACTAATGTCCATCCGTTCATTTTGCACACGCAACATATTGGCGACATCACACCAGTTCAATGCTTTTCTAAAGTTGGTTTCCACACCGACTCCTAGTTTTTCTATGTATTTAGGAATAAGTGTCTTAGGGCCACACACCTGTACTTCAGCTCCAAGCTTTTGCAAGGCAAAAATATTGCTTAATGCCACTCGGGAATGAAGAATATCTCCTACAATAAGCACCTTCTTTCCAGCCACATCGCCCAATCGTTCTCGAATGGAATAGGTGTCGAGTAAGGCTTGTGTAGGATGTTCGTGTGCTCCATCGCCTGCATTAACAATATTAGCGCCAATGTGTTTCGAAAGAAATACTCCCGCTCCAGGGTTTGGATGTCTCATGACCACCATATCTACTTTCATAGACAAGATATTGTTTACGGTATCAATAAGAGTTTCTCCTTTTTTTACTGAACTTGAGGAGGCAGAGAAGTTGATGACATCGGCTGAGAGTCGTTTTTCAGCCAATTCAAAGGAAAGGCGTGTTCTAGTGCTATTTTCAAAGAAGAGGTTGGCAATGGTGATATCGCGCAGGGAAGGCACCTTTTTTATGGGCCTGTTGATCACTTCTTTAAAATGATCTGCAGTTTCGAAGATGAGTTGGATATCCGCTTCGGTGATGTATTTGATGCCTAGTAAGTGATTTACACTTAATTCCTTCATAGTTCGTATTCAATTATTTCTTAAGTCTCCCCTTGAGGGGAGATTTAGAGGGGTGTTTTGGTGTTATC
>Ga0316204_10002899_pt1 | contig 36678 bp, 26 predicted proteins | sample 6monrhotite_MG_2_FD_205661 | JGI IMG/M metagenome (GOLD analysis project Ga0316204, IMG submission 205661) | Microbial mat bacterial communities from mineral coupon in-situ incubated in ocean water Damariscotta River, Maine, United States -... | ecosystem: Environmental > Aquatic > Marine >... | reverse complement strand
TCATCATTCCAGGAAGAATGTTTGTTTCATCTTATAAAGAGAAAAAACTCTTGCCTCAGGTTTGTTCACGCGTTTGTGAAGACTCAGCGACAGTCACATCACCCTTAATACCCTGGGGTTTAGGTGGCGTTTATTACACTGGAGTACTGGGTGTTGCGACATTAGATTATCTTCCCTATATGTTCTTAGGTTTTTTGGCTCCTGCAATGACATTGTTACTTGCCTATACCAATAAGTTTATGTTCCGAGAAGGGGACATAGAATCGGTTTACACCTACCAAGACAATCCACAAGAGAGATAGCAGTCTTGAATAAACAAATACAATTAGAGACAGCCATAGCAAAGATACCTGATGGCGCCAGTATTATGATAGGTGGGTTCGGTTCACCAGGAACACCGTTTACACTTATCGAAGAGCTACTGAGGCAGGGACAAAAGAATCTAACGCTGATAAAGAATGATGCCAATGAAACCGGCATTGGTATTAGCCATCTGATTGAAAATGGCCAGGTTGATAAATTGATTACTACCCATATCGGCTTAAATAGAAAAGCAGTAGAGTTGATGAACCAAGGCAGTTTAGATGTGGCTTTTTATCCCCAAGGGATTTTAGCTGAAAAGATTCGTGTTGCAGGAGCGGGATCATTCGGTTTTTTAAGTGATATTGGATTAGATACTGAGATTACCTCACCCGAATCATTACTGGAATGGCAAGGTAAAACCTACAAGCTTGAAACAGCACTAAATGCTGACTTTGCATTAATACACGCTAATAGAGCAGATAGTATTGGTAATTTACAGTACAAGGCATCTGCAATGAACTTTTGTCCTTTGATGGCTATGGCTGCTGAGCATACTATTGCTGAGGTTAGGAACATAGCCGTACCAGGAGCAATTGAGCCGGAGGCGATACATACTCCCGCAGCCTTTGTTGATGATCTGGTGCTAGTGGAAGAGCTAGGAAAACCCTATCAGCTTATGGAGCACCATCTATGAGTATCGATAAGCTACTTGCTCGTGCTGCGAAAGAAATACAGCCTAATATGAAAGTAAACTTAGGCATTGGCTTACCAACAAAAATCCTAGATTATCTTGATGATGCAATGCCACTGTTAATTCATTCAGAAAATGGCATCCTTGGTGCTTGGAAAAAGACCAGCCCCGAATTGGCAGAGCCTCAGTTGATAGATGCTGGTGGTCAATATGTGAGTACTGTTCCTGGTGCGAGTTTCTTTGACAGTGCTGTTTCATTTGCCATGATACGACGTGGTAAGTTAGACCTGAGTATTCTTGGCACATTTGAAGTGGACCAAGAAGGAAGTTTAGCCAACTGGAAAATACCAGGTAAGTTTTCACCTGGCATCGGTGGCGCTATGGAGTTAGCTCAGAAGACGCCACAAGTTTTGGTTTTGTGTACACATAATGATAAGGCCGGGCGTTCTAAAATACTGAAGCAATGCCGGTTGCCTATAACGGCATCCCATTGTGTTAATCGTATTATCACAGATAAAGCGGTCATGGATGTCACCGAGGATGGCTTATTATTAAAAGAGGTGGTTGCAGGCTTAACTGTCGAGCAAGTAGTTAGAGATACTGAAGCAGACCTAATATTAGCGGATAAAATCGAGACCTTCTAATGAATATAAAACCCATATCAGATACAGAGCAGAAAATCCTTGATAGCTGTGATGAAGTGTTTCCAGAGGTCATTGATTTTATCAAGGAAATGGTTAAACAATATGGCGTACTAAACCAAGAGCAGGGTGTCTTAAACGTAGTTGAGAAAACCATGCAAGATTTAGGTATGGCGCCGATCCGAGTCAACATTCCTGATAACGATCTACAGAAGCACCCTTTATATGCTCCGGTTGATTGGGATTATGAGAACAAGTACAACCTAGTATCGACATTAAATCCAGAGGCAGAAGGGCGAAAATTAATTTTTAATGGCCATATCGATGTAGTACCTGCTACACCATTTGATATGTGGTCACAAATGCCCATGGAGCCTTGGGAAAAAGATGGCTGGCTGTATGGCCGAGGGGCTGCGGATATGCAAGCCGGTGTGGCTGCAATGATATACGCGGCTCATGCCATAAAAAGAATCGGCCTGGAATTAGACAAACCACTAACCATTCAGGCTGTTGTAGAAGAGGAATGCACGGGTAATGGTGCTTTAGCCTGTTTACACCAAGGGTATGGTGGTGATTTTGTATTAATTCCGGAACCATTTGGTGCGACTATTTACACCGGTCAGGTAGGCGTACTGTGGTTTAAAGTTTCAGTCAGCGGCAAACCTGTGCATGTTGAGGATACTTCTGCAGGTGAAAATGCTATCGAGGCAATCTATAAGTTAATACCCTATTTTAAGGCTTTAGAAGTCGAGCTAAATGAACGTTTTCGAAAGCCACCATACGACCGATTTGAACACCCGTTTAATCTAAGCATTGGTAAAATTAAAGGTGGCGATTGGGCTTCCTCAGTCCCAGCCCATGCTGAATTAGAAGCCCGTATCGGTTTTCCACCTGGTATGACTAGTAATGAAATTATGCAAATGGTTAGTGACCGACTAGAGCAAGCCTGTAATGAAATTGAGGCATTTAAAACAAAAAGGCCGAAATTGAGATTTAGTGGCTTTCGATCAGAAGGGCACTTGGTTGATACGACTAATCCAGGGATATCATTGTTGCAAGAATGTCATAGGAGTTTAACTCATGCTGAACCAGAAGAGTTTCTAGCGACTTGCACTACGGATTTGAGGGCTTTTCACTTTTATAGTAAGACTAGCGGAACCTGTTATGGGCCGATTGGTAATTCGATTCATGGGGTTGATGAAGGGGTTGATATTGAATCAGTTAGGCATGTTTTGAAGGCTTATGCTTTGTTTGCTTCGCGGTGGTGAAATTTTTTTGTACATTATTATTTATTGATAACAATTCAATTGGGCAAATAACCATATTAAACATATAATTTAATTTAGAACAAATTTCAGTCTCCTGCGAAAACAATACCTAAAGCGAATTCAGATGTATGAATGCCAAATAAAAGCAGGGTATTCATACAATTATTGATATATATCATTGACTGTTATTCCGAAAATAAACAATAGTAAGTATTATTAATATGGCAATGAATAGTAATCTATGATTGATGGGTAACTGGGTGATTAGATATATGTATATTACTCATTTAACAATTAAGCAACTGTGCTCTAAATTAGTATGTGAGGCTTAAGTTATTACTTCATTGGCCAGTTTTATCAAACATTGCAGATAGCCATGATCAAAAATAAGTCATTAGGTTTTATTTTTTTTGGAGAAGAAATACTACTACAAAGGTGTATTGAACTTACTTTAAGTCAAGGTTGCTTTGTTGCGGCAGTAATAACCAATAGTTTAAGAATTAAGCAATGGGCCACTCTCAAAAATATTCCAGTCTACTCAGATGAAAATTACATATCGAAAGTAAGTGTTATTAATTTTGATGTTCTAGTATCAATTACATACCCTAATGAAATTCCCTTTGATGTATTTTCAAAAGCAAAAATTATGTCTCTTAACTATCATAATGGTCCCATACCTAAATATATGGGGTCAAATGCTCCAACTTGGGCCATTCATAATAGTGAAGTACAGCACAGTATAGTGTGGCATGAAATTAAAAATAAAAGCGACACTGTAGCTATATTAGAAACTGAGACTTATCAACTAGATATAAATGAAACATCTCTGTCAATTAATATTAAGAATTCATCTTTAGCTTTAGCTTCTTTTGAGCGTCTTCTAATAAAAATACTTGAAGGCAATGTAGAACGAGTAACTATAGACTCTATAAGTACTGAAACGTTTTATAGTAGTTATCAACGTCCAAACAATTTCGGAGTAATAGATTGGAATGAATCTCAAGAATCTATTATATCGCTAGTTAATTCTTGTTATTTTGGACACTTTGCAAATACTTTTGCAGTTTGTAAAATTGATATAAATTGGCCTTATTACTTTTGTAAAGTTCGTAGTGTAAGTTTGAATAACAACCGTACTCCAGGTGAAGTTGTTAGTAAATCATACGGATCCATTATCGTAGCTTGCGACAATGGCCTAGTAGAAATAAGTGATTTTTTTCATTTGACAGGTAAACCATACTTAGGGGAGATAAATAGATTCAATGTTGGCGATAAATTATGCTCTAGTGTTGAATATGACAAATCATTTAATGAAAAAATTGCTAAGGAGGAACCTAGTTATAGGGAAAAGCTGCTATCTAGAAATAAATTTAACCTCCCATATGCTTATCAAAAACATAACCATTTAAAGGTAGATGTAGATATTGACAATAATTTTAAAAGTAAATTTAATAAAGATTATAACACGGCTCTATACTTACTATTAAACATTGTAATTTCGAATCTAATTAGAAAAGATGTTTTTACTATAACCTCAAAATTTTCAAATGAAAACTGCTGTATTTTATGTACTGAAATACCTACAGAAATAATATTAGATAATGAGTTGTGCTTTAAGGATAATTTAAATAAGTTCAATAAAAAAATTGATTCTATTAAGGATAGTACTCCATTTTTATGGGATCTAATTAGTCGTGATCCAGACTTAAGAAAAGATGAGGAACTATCAAATGGAATCATATCTGAGGTTTGTATATGTTTTAATACGCAACCGAGTAAATCTGCACGAGTTTCTTTGGTAATTAATGGCGATCAAACTTATCTATACAGTAACGGTAGCGTATCAGAGAATGAGCTAGTAACACTGGGTAGCTTGCTAACCAGTCTATCATTCAATATACAAAATGAAGATAATTTAATAAGCAAGTTACATGTAGTTGATAAGTTTCAGGAAGAGATGATTTTGTATCAACGTAATCAGACTAGTCATCACTATGATCGAGAACTTCGGTTAACCGATTCTTTTGTAAAGACAGTTGAAACTGAACCACAAAAATGTGCTGTAGTAATAGGTAATAAAAAATACAGTTATATTGAGCTTCACTATTCTTCAAATATAATTGCCAACCGATTAATTGAACTTAATGTGATACCTGGCCAATACGTCGGAATGTTAGTTAAGAGAAATTATTCATTAGTAGCGACCATGTTAGGCATTAGTAAATCTGGTGCAGCATATATACCAATTGATACCTCCTTACCAAATAAACGAATTAACTTCATTTTAGATGATTCTAATTGCAAAACAGTAATATGTTCACGGACAATGCTGGATAAATTACCAACAAACATCAGGAAAATAGTAGTAGAAGATTTACTTTATAATAATAATAGTATCGAAAACTGCACAAATAAAGCCAAATCAACTGATGAATGTTATGCTATTTATACATCAGGCAGCACTGGTACACCTAAAGGAGTAGTATTAACTCACCGAGCAGTTATTAATACTATTGATTGGATAAATAGAGAGTTTCAAGTTACCAATAGAGATACTTTATTGTTTGTAACATCTCCTAGCTTTGATTTATCTGTATACGACGTTTTTGGTACACTTAGTGTTGGTGCTACTATAAAGCTTGCAGACGAAGAGTTATTACAAGAACCAGAGAGAATAGTAGAGACTTTAGTAGATGGTGAAGTAACGATCTGGAACTCTGCTCCTCCAGCTCTTGTTAGAATAGAACCGCTATTTCCCAGTTATGCTAGCCATTCTAAATTACGATTGGTTATGCTATCAGGCGATTGGATACCTGTTTCAATACCTACTAAGCTCCAAACAGTATTCCCTAAGGTTAGAGTTAAAAGTTTAGGTGGAGCAACAGAAGCTGCTATTTGGTCTAATTACTATCATATTAATGAAGTTTCGAAAGAGTGGTTGTCTATACCATACGGTTATCCTATACAAAATGCTCAGTATTACATTCTTGATCATCATTTAAGGCCCGTGCCTGATAATATCCCGGGCGATCTATATATAGGGGGTGATTGCCTTGCAAAATGTTATCTAAACAAGTTGGAATTAACTTCCCAAAAATTTATTAATAATCCATATATTAAAGGTAACATTATATATAAGACAGGTGACCTAGCAAGATACTGGGCAGATGGAACGATAGAATTTTTGGGTAGAACTGATACTCAAGTGAAAATTAGAGGATATCGCATTGAGCTTGGTGAAATTGAAATGATAACAAATGAAATTAAGGAAGTTAGGTTGTGTCACTGCATAGTAATAGATGATGTTAGTGGCTCTAAGTTATTGGTTCTATATGTTGTGTTAGGAGCCGGTTATCAAGAAGAAGTTGAAAACGTACTTGAAAAAATAAAATCAAACCTGATTAGTAAAATACCTACATATATGATACCAGATCACGTATTGGCTATAAATAATGTTCCTATCACATTAAATGGTAAGTTAGACTATAGCGCTCTTCCTAAACCTAATTTAACAAGTACTGAATATATTGCACCTAGTACAAACAGCGAAGAAAAGTTACAAGCACTTTGGAATAAAATGTTTAAGCGAGCCAAGATATCTGTTGTGGACAATTTCTTTGAAGTTGGTGGGGACTCACTTATTGCTGTTTCTCTAGTTACACAAATTAAGAAAGAATTTAGGTTTGAGCTACCTTTATCTGAATTAATTCTAAAACCAACTATAAAAGAGCTCGCAGATTATATAGACAATAGGTTTCAGAAAAATCTATCTGATAAGCAATTAAACACAAGGTATGTTGTTTTAAAGAGGGGGGGGCAAAAAAAATTCTTTTTTATATATGATGGAGATGGAGAGGTTCTATTATACAAAACACTAGCAGAGTTGATGCCAAGTGATGTGACTGTCTATGGCATACTGCCTAAGAGTAAGAATAATGTACTTCAATCCGCATCGACAATAAAGGGTATGGCTACTGACTGCATTGAAATTATTACTCAAATTCAACAAGATGGGCCGTATAATTTAGGCGGGCTTTGCGCTGGTGGTGTTATTTCATATGAAATCGCACGCCAATTAATAAAAAAACAATATGATCTTGGAAATATTTTAATTTTTGATGCAGCTCATCCTCAATCAGAAAAGACAGAAAACTATGAGTTAAATAAGAGGCTAAAGAGATTTAAATCTGCAATCGATCACGCTAGCATTTTCCAGAAACCATGTATATTTGTAAATAGGTTTGTTAATTTTTTAAAATATATGACGGGGAGGGGCATTACCTTATTTAAAAATCAAATTAAATTTAGGATTTATGATTTGGTGTCTAATAATATTATAAAGTGGCCTAATTATATTGAGCAGCTATCAATTCGCGATATATACCTAAGGGCGAGTGATAAATATAATTCTGATGCTTCAATATCAGGTAAAGTTATTCTGATAAAAAGTATTTGCACAGACTACAGTGCCTCAGATGAGCCCATGTCTACGCAATATAAAGGTGTCTTCTTAGGATGGGAAAAATATGTAACCTCATCAATAAAATTGTTGGAGACACGAGGTGGACATTCATCTATGTTTCAGACTCCATATGTTAAACCATTGGCTTTACAACTACTTAAAATAGCCTCTAAAAATATGGGGCAATAATAATCATTATTCAACGTAGTAAAAAAAGCATAGCTACTGAATCCCTATTCAGGCAAACCATGTGGATGTGCGCATTTCTATGCTTAATTACTAATGAAAAATTAGAACTTATTGTTGCCGATGAATTATGAGAAACAAATAAGATAATTATCTATTTTGAGATTAACGGTTATGATATTATATACATAGTTTTTATTTTCATTAAGTAAACTTGAAGTGAAGCTTAATAATTATGATTTCCCATACTAACAAATTTGTTTATGTTCACATTCCAAAGGTTGCGGGTTCTAGCATAAACGATACCTTAAAAGATGAGTATTTTGAAAGAGATAACCTTACTCATCCTTCTTTAGATCCTGATAATATTTCTTTTGATCCGGCACCTCCACATATGAGGATGTCCGATTACCACAAATATGGCTTATTAAATCAAGAGCAATATAATACATATTTTAAGTTTACTTTTGTACGGAACCCTTGGGATAGAATTGTATCTGAATATAGATACAGACAATATCCTAGAATATTTTCATTTAAAGAATTTATCATGCATCACTTACCTGTGCCATCGTGGTCTGATGAATATTGTCATATTATACCCCAGTATGATTTTATCTATAATATGGATGGAGTAATTGAAGTAGACTTCGTTGGCAAATTTGAGAGAATTCAATCAGATTTTAATATAATATGTGATAAGTTAGAACTTCCTACTAAACCTCTATTTCACAAAAATAAATCTTCAAAAACATTTAATCTCAATACCAATATAATTGAGAATTTGAGATTCATAAAGTCATTAATTAATAAAAATAGGCGAAGAAATACCTTTTCTCATTACACTGAGTACTATGATAATGAAAGCATAGATTTAATTGCTCATCTATACAAAAATGATATAAATTCTTTTGGCTATCAATTTGGTGAATAATAAACGACGAGCAGTAAGACGTCTTAAATAACTAATATCTATCCATTGGCTTATAATATGACTTATAAAGTAGTAGATGCATTTTGAAATTTAATGACTTTGCAAAATGTAGCCATTAAAAAGTCTCATTTATATTTTAATCTTACATCCTTTCTCAACAATATATCTTGATATAGTGTATGTGATTTTTAGTTCTATATAAGTAGATGCAAACACTATAAATATATAGTATAAAACTGTAGTTATCTAATGCGAAGGAGCGACATAGCAATGTCAACCAGAACATCAATTGATTTTTCAAAAATATTGCCATATGAAAAGCTTAAAGATTTAGGTATAGAGAATCAGCAAACTTATCTAGGTGCTAAACCATTTGCACATGCCTACTTTGATGGGATTTTCGATGAATCTGTACTTGACCAAGTTCTTGAAGAGTTTGAATGCTCTAAAATTTGGCGAGAATTTGAAACAAAGTATGAAAAAAAGTTTCAAATGAGTGATGATCAACAAATGGGGCCAGTTACTCGATCATTGATTCATCATCTAAACTCATCGCCTTTTATAAACTTTCTAGAGGAGCTTACTGGGATAGACGGTTTGATCTCTGATCCACATCTTAGTGGCGGAGGCTTACATCAAATACCACGAGGTGGAAAATTAGGTATTCATGTTGATTTTAATCAATATAAAAAAATTAATGCATATAGAAGAGTGAATGTTCTTGTTTACTTAAATAAAGATTGGAAAGAGAAATATGGAGGGTATCTAGAGTTATGGTCTGATAAGCAAGGAACAAATAAAACCAAGTTGCTTCCAATTTATAATCGAATGGCTATTTTTTCAACAGTATCTAATAGCTATCATGGACATCCTGAACCACTAAGTTGTCCGGAAGATAGGTTTAGAAGATCATTAGCTTTATATTATTACACTGCTGGTGAAAAAGGCGGGCAGAGAAGCACTGAGCACAGTACAATATTTATTTCTGATAAAGGGAAGGAGGAAGAGATAGGTAAAATCTCTTTATTAGTAAGAGTAAAACGAAAAATTAAAAGTCTTTTTCATAGTAATTAATAATATGTACAGTGTTAGGATATAGATTGAAGAAGTTTCAACTTTATTTTTTATAATTGCACAGAGAATGGTTAATCACATAGTTATGCATAGATTAATTTATAGTCTCATATTTATTGGTTTTAACGGAAGGTTTTTCGGTATGGGCCATATTTTTTTTCGCTTTTATAATCTAATTTTGGCATTAATTTGTAAAAATGCTCTAATGATTTTTTTGTATTGGAGCTTAATATCTTCGGATCAAAGGCAAGCCCGTTATTAATCTGCATCAATTCATAGTTTCGATAAAATGAATGCTCTATTGCATTTTCCAGACTTGTCCAAGATATATCTAGTTCGTTAAGTTTGCAGATAATAAAATTAAGAGAGTGTACATTTACATCACCAAAATGGCTATAAACTATGTGTCTAATATTTACCTCTCCATTTTTAGCAAACTTCAAACATCTCTGAATGGTTAATATAGAACTCTCAATGTAACGCGATATTAGTTTCGAATTTTCTGGATTGGTTGCCAGCAACTTTTCATATAAGTCATCATTAAAACATAGTGATGCATGAGCAACTCGATATCCTAGTTTCTTGATAGCCATGTTGAACTTTCTTCTTTGTAGATCATGTAAGCCATAGTCAAGGTATGGAAATCTGAACCATTTATTTTGATGATCATTAAATGCTCCGAGCTCATTTAATAAATGATCACATTTACTCACTGACTTGATAAACTCATCTTCATTTAAACCACTGCTATGTTGATGATGATGCATATGATTCCCTAGTTCATAACCAGCGCTCAACCATTCTTTTAGAATTTCTTCATTACCTGGAATAAATTCGCCTATTACAAAGGCTGTACAGTGTGGAATATTGTGCTTTTTTAGTATCCCTAAAACTTTATGCATTCTATTAGGATCAAAATTAACCCCATGCTCATTGATAGATGGAGCATCATCAAATGTTAATGCAATTGCAGTTTTATTTGTTGCTTTAGTTATGGTTTTATTTGTTTGTTTATAATTATTGCTAGCTTTTGATTGTTGTGGACTTCGAAATAATGGATATCTGAGCCGTGTTTTTAATTCGATGAGTGCTAGGTTTTGTTTGCCATAGAAAACAGCTTTAAGTGAGGATAAGAATAATCTGAATAATTTATGAAGTTCGTATACGACTGCCGAAGATAATCCATAACTCTTTCTTAAAAAGTAGTAACGCCCCTCAAAATAGTGCTCCGCAATACAACCATGTATATATTTTGAATTATCTTCAGAGCTACTGGCTCCACCAATATGTGATGCGATCGATTCACCAACTGCGTATATGTCAGAGCCTTGTTGCAAGATTCTAAAGCATAAGTCAGTTTCTTCAAAATAAAGGAAAAAATTCTCATCAAAGCCACCAACTTCCTCGTAAATTGAAGATCTAACCAAATAAATAGCACCACAAATCCAGTTTGTTTTCTGGGGTACCGAGCCTGGCAGTATGGCTCTATAAGAGCCTTTAAAGTATTCGGTCTTACGCTTAAGCCATAATGGTGGTAATGGCATGCTTCCGGAATGTTGTAATGTATCGCCTGATTTGATACATGGTCCAACTACAGCTGTATTAGGATTGGTGTTTAGAAAGTCTACCAACTTTAAGATGTTCTCATTATCAATTACAGCATCTGGATTTAGAAACAGAGTATAGGTTGAATCTTCCTGCAGAAAACCTAGATTACATCCTGCGCCAAAACCGATATTACCACCTGAAAAAAGATACTTTACTTTTTTGTATTTTTTGACAACTTGATCAATACAGTCCTTACCATAGTTATCTATGATGGTAATGACGGTGTCTTCTTGTTTAAGGTGTTCAGAAAGATTATTCAGGCACTCCTCAATAGTGTGCTTTGATTTATAGGTTACAATGACAATATGCAGGTTAACTTTCAATTTATTATAAGCTTACTAGTTATTTTTATGTCTATTCTATGCACTATTGAAGTTAATTGCGAAAATATTTTTAATTAAACATTAATTTAAGTAATATAATGGCACTTTTAAGATGATGATAATCAGATAAACACTCTATTCGAATCTAATAGTTTGTAACTGGTAAAACACATGCTTGTACATCATTTGAATCGTATAGAAATATAAGTAATATCGTTATAAAAAGGTAACAAATGTTATACTTATAACTTATTATGTAAACTAATAGCATAAACATTTAATGGATTTATTATGGCAGTTGAAAATATTGTGAGGATCAGGGACTTATTAACTACGCACGGACGGTTAAGTCTTGATGTTGCCTCACTTAGTGATGATAGTGATTTATATCAAGCAGGGCTCACATCTTTAGCTACTGTGGGTCTAATGCTCTCGTTAGAAGACGGTTTTGATGTTGAGTTTCCTGATTCGATGTTAAGTCGTAAAACCTTTGGTAGCATTGAGTCAATTGCAGAAGCAATCGAAGAGCTTCTAGAATAAACGTAAAGAACAGGAATGCTAGATGTGTGACAACATTCATGATCTTACAGAGGCTTACGATACCTACCGTAAGCAGCTTATTGATGCCAATTTACTAATTCCTTCAGGTGTGCAGGGCGTATACGGATTAAGTGGTGATTTTGAAGGCGTTATTGAAGCTTTTGAGCGTTTTGTTACCAAATCAGGTTCTCCGTTTAACCCTGAAGTTATGCGTTTTCCTCCCGTCTTTAATAGGAATACATACCTTGCTACCGATCATATCGAAACTATGCCTGATCTAATGGGCTCTGTGCACAGTTTTGATGGCGATAGTAGGGCCCACATGCAAATGGTGCATAAAAAGGAACAAGCAGAGGATTGGACGTCTGAGTTAAGTCCTAGCAATGTAATGTTGGTACCAGCAGCGTGTTACCCATTATATCCGACAGCAGCTGATACCGTTTTGCCAGAGGAAGGTAGGTTGGTTGATTTGAGAACATTTGTGTTTCGTCATGAGCCATCACCTGATCCAGCCAGAATGCAGATATTCAGACAACGAGAGTATGTGCGCTTAGGTACAGCAGAGCAGACACTAGAACATCGTAACTACTGGTTAAATAAAGGGCAAGAAATGCTCAGTGCCATTGGGTTAGTTGTTTCGTCTGAATTAGCTAACGATCCTTTCTTTGGGCGCGGAGGGAGAGTCATGGCGGCGACACAGCAAGAACAAGAGCTTAAATTTGAAATAGTCGCAGAAATTGCTTCTGGTGAAAAACTAACAGCGATATCTTCGAGTAACTGTCATCTCGATCACTTTGGCTCAGAGTTTAATATCAGAACTCAAGATGGAAATTTTGCCCATAGTGCCTGTATTGGCTTCGGTTTAGAGCGAATTACTCTAGCATTATTTAAAAAGCACGGTTTTAATATCGATAAATGGCCTTCTTCTGTTAAGAATATTCTTGAACTATGAAATATCAAATATTAGATCTTGATCCTGAAACATATGAGCGTCACGCTATACATACTCAGGATCGTGATTGGGCTGAGACGAATTGTTATATAGATATTTGGATAGAATTATTACATGGCTTAGGTCACGAACCGATTGCAGCCATGCCATTTACGCTAAATATTGATTTTGAAGGCGACCAATGGACTTTCTTCAAGTTCCAATTGTCCGATTTACAAAAGCTTTATAACATAGAAGTCCAAGAATTAGCTATTTGGAAGCCACTAACTAAACATATAGAAGGGCAGGTTGCCATGGGGCGACCTGTATTGGTTGAACTGGATTCTATGTATCTTCCAGATACACTAGGAACGGCTTATAAAGTGGCTCATGTTAAAAGTACAGTGGCTGTAAATGCTATTGATCTTGAAAGGCAAGAAATGGGTTACTTCCATGGTCAGGGTTATTACCATCTAAGAGGTGATGATTTTATTAAGGTTTTTCGTCTTGAAAATGAGGATGAGTCTTATCTTGAGCCCTATGTTGAGATCGCAAAGTTGAGTAACAACTTACCCGATGCTTCTGATCAGGTTGTTCAAAACTCAATAGAGATACTAAAACACCAACTCGAGTTAATACCAACAGATAATCCTTTTAATCGCTTTAAAGAAAAATTACATGAAGACATGAATTGGCTGAAAGCTGAATCACTTGAAACATTTCATGCCTATTCTTTTGCTACTTTACGACAGTTTGGCTCTTGTTTTGAACAAGCATCGGTTTATCTTGATTGGCTTATCAAAAATAATGAAACTGGCTTAGAAATTGCGCGAGATAATTATAAGCAAATTTCAGAAATGACGAAAATATTTCAGTTTCAATTAGCCAGAATGATGATGCGAGGAAAGGATGTTGACTTGTCAACCATAGATGAACTAGCAAAGCTATGGCGTGGTGCGGTTAACCAATTACAGAGTAAATATTTGTAACTCATTCATGGCAATATATGCAGAGTTCTTATTTAGGAACAAAGTTTGCAATAAAAGCTGTTTTAATGACATCATAGCAAACTGGATTCAGGTCAGAGGTTATGTCGAATATCATTTTAAAAAATTGGTCGTTACAGCAAACAAATCCTGATGATATTATTTCGCCTGATGATATGTCGAGTAGCAACTGGATCACTGCTAGTGTGCCTGGAACAGTTGCTCAAGCATTGCTTGATGCAGGTCTCTGGAATCTTGATGTACAAATGGATTTTGATGCCTATGATTGGTGGTATCGCTGTACATTTAGCCTAGAAAAACAATCTCAAGCTTGCTTTAAGAGACTGCGGTTCAACGGTTTAGCCAGTCTCGCTGACATTTGGTTGAACGGTGATAAAGTACTGTCAACAGATAATATGTTTAGACACTATGAGATTGATATATCATCGCTAAGTAAAGATACTAATGAGCTTATGATTTGTTTCCGATCTGTTTCTGAGAAACTTAAATCAATCAGAAGTCGTCCACAATGGAAAACTAAGCTGGTAAAACAGCAGCAACTCAGATGGATTAGAACTAGCCTGCTTGGCAGAATTCCGGGGTGGATGCCGCCTGTTGCGCCAGTGGGACCATGGCAGTCTATAGAGATAATTGAGAAATACTCATTAGAAGATCTTAGACTTGAGTGCACGTTTATTGAACAATCTGGTCATATTCAATTCACATCAAAAGTTAACCACCAATCACGTCTACAACAAGCTGAGTTGGTTATTTGTGGTGAGTTATATTCATTAAATGTGTCAGCTAATAATAAGGTAGATGGCGAGGTAACACTCAATAATATTGAGCCATGGTTTCCACATACACATGGCAAGCAGTCTCTATATGACTGTGCTCTAAATCTGATATTTGATGATGGTGATTTTCAGCTGCCCTTAGGACGAATTGGGTTTCGTAAGATTGATTTAGATTCTAGTGGTGATAAGTTCGCATTGGTGGTGAATGACACCTCGGTTTTCTGTCGCGGCGCCTGCTGGACAGTCAATGATGTTATCTCGCTCTGTGGCGACCCAAGGGGATTGAGACACACTCTAGAACTGATGCAGCAAGCTGGTGCAAATTTAATTCGCATTGGTGGCACCATGCTGTATGAGCAGGACTTGTTTTATGAAACATGTGATGAGTTAGGCATAATGGTTTGGCAAGACTTTATGTTCGCTAATATGGACTTCCCATTTGATGATAAGTGCTTTGTAGAAAATTGTCTTACTGAAATAAAACAACAATTCAGTCGCTTAAATAAGTACCCCTCTGTAGTGGCCTATTGTGGTGGTAGTGAAGTTGAGCAGCAAGTAGCTATGCTAGGTTTATCAAGAGAATCATGGGAAATCGATTTTTACCAAAAGCTACTTCCAGAGTATATTAATGAATATGCACCTGGGTCTGCCTATGTTTCATCTTCACCTTCTGGTGGCGATTTACCCTTCAGTACGAATCAAAGCTTATCTCATTATTACGGGGTGGGAGCTTACTTATCAGGCATATCAGAAGTGCGTACGCATGATGTAAAATTTACCTCAGAAACTCTTGGTTTCGCGAATATTCCCATCGAAAAAAATAGAAATTATATTTTTGATGGTGATAGTGTCGCTCCTACGGATACTCGATGGAAATCACGTACACCAAGGGATACCGGCACAGGTTGGGATTTTGAAGATATTCGTGATCACTATTTAGCCAGCCTTTATGAATGTGACCCTGTGAAAATGCGTTGCTATGATACAGAGAGATATTTGCAATTGAGTGAAATTGTTTCGGGTGAAATTGTGTCGCAAGTATTTGATGAATGGCGCAGTGGTTATAGCAATTGTGATGGCGGTATCATCTGGTTTCTCAAAGATTTTTGGTTGGGTGCTGGCTGGGGAGTAATCGATAGTGAAAACATTCCAAAGGCTATTTATTACTACTTAAAACGTAATTGGCAACCAATTAATGTTTGTTTAACTAATGAAACCCTAAACGGTATCCATGCGCATATCACTAATGAAATCAGCAGCAATGAAGATTTTATCGTTGCGCTTAAAGTTCTAAATATGACGGATACCACTGTCGTCGCGAAACAGTTTTCAATGTCCATTAAACGTGGAAAGACGAAATCATTTAATATCGAAACTCAAATAGGCCATTTCTTAGATCTTGCCTATAGTTATCGTTTTGGCCCTGAAAGCTTCAAACTTATTCATATCAGTCTTAGGCAAAATGAAAGCCAAGTATCCGAAGCGTATCATTTTCCTAATCATAAGCACCTGATTAATAAAACTAATAAAGAAATTAATTATAAGGTTCTTGATGTGTCTGAAACTTTGATTGTGATTAGACTAACCTCTAATGAATTCCTTTATAGTGTTTGTATCGATGTTGATGGTTACCAGCCGGATGATAATTTCTTTCATGTCTTACCTGATGAACCTAAAGTTGTCTCTTTAAGAAAGATGATTGATACAAAAAGATTTAAGTGTTTTGTCAGCGCTATTAATAGTACTGATATCATTCGAATTAAAATTTAGATCTTATCTTTATGGTTAACAGTCCAAATCCACAACAATTGAACAACGCTGAATTCAGCTTGAACGATTTGTTCATAGAAGAAAATTTTCAACACATTAGTAGAGAACCGTTTTATTTTGGAGAACCTGATAAGAATCTCCTTGGTTGGCTTCATATAGCAACTTTAGAGGTTACTGTTAGAAGAAAACGAACAGTTATTATTTGTGCGCCACTAGGTATGGACTATATGAACACCTACCGTGCACAACGTTATATAGCAGATTATTTTGCATTGGCTGGCTTTGATGTCCTTCGTTTTGACTATTTTGCAACAGGTGATTCTTCAGGAGTTAATTCTGATCGTAAAAGACTAACAGAGTGGCTTGAGAGTATTAAAGTTGCTGTTGATTTAATGGCACAAGAATTTCCTGAGAATGAATTGAATTTGTTGGGTATCAAGATGGGCGCCACACTAGCGGCAATGGTCTCTGATAGACTTGATATCTCGAATTTGATGCTTTGGTCACCCTACACGACAGGTAAGAAATTTTTACGCGAGGTCAAAGCATTACAAATGACCTCAGCATTTCAATCCGACTCAGACAAAGCATTGCTCGAATCGGGGGGTATAGTTTATTGGCCAGAAACAGAGGAAGAAATAAAAGCAATTGATTTAGCAAATATAAGTCCAATTGTGAAAAGCATCGCTTTTATCGGTGAATCGAATACTCCATACAAAAAATTAACTGACTCATGGAAAGATAAGGTCAGTCATATTGAATTTATTGAGGCGACTGATACTAAGGATATGTTTCAGGAGGCGCATAATGCCAGAGTACCGCATAATTCAATTGTATCTATCGTAAATTGGCTTATTTATTCAGAACTTAAGACTAAAAGTCTTTTAAATAAACTACCTAATAAAATTCAAATCGCTCATAGTATGGACTTTGTTTATCACGCAGATGGTCCGATGAATTGTCTAGATAAGGATATTTGTATTCAGGAAACATTTTTTCGATATGGCAAAGAAAAACAATTCTTTGGGTTAAAAGCGCGAAGTTCAGAATATAACAAAAGATTGCCTAAGCTGATATTTCTAAATTCCGGGACTACCCATCGAGTTGCACCAGGACGGTTATATGTTCATTTGGCTAGACAAGCTTGCGGTTTAGGTTACGATGTATTTCGAGTTGATTTGCCAGGGCTTGGCGATAGTATCGCTAGTAAACGAACGCAGGAGCATGATTCTTATTTAGCATCCTCTTATCAGGCGATTACCAACATTTTAAAAGAAATACACAAAGATAACTCAGATACAGAGTTTGTTCTAATGGGCTTATGCTCTGGGGCTTACTTTGCTTTTACAGCTTTACTCAACGAACGCTCCGTCAACATTAAAGAAGCAATCATGATAAATCCACTCACGTTTTACTGGGATCATGATAGTAATGAGAAAAACACTGCAGTGAGGGCGATTGAAGACTGGACCATCATTCGTGAAAAACTAACTAGTAAGCATCATTGGAAAAAAGTTTTCTCATTTCAATCAAACTATATTTATTTGCTGAGGGCTACGCTCATAAAAATCTGGGTTTTTATCAGAGATACATTCCGAAAATTACTTAACAAACAAATATCAAGATGTGTTGATTGGACAGAAAGTCGACTTGATAGGGATTTGCAATATATTGTATCAAAGAATAAACAAATGACATTCTTCTTTGCTAGTGATGACTACGGCTATGAACTTCTTATGACAACGGCAAATATTCAAGCACCAAAACTTATTCAGTCAAAGAAAATCACATTAAAATTTATTGAAAATGCTGATCATACTTTTTCAAGAAAAGCACCACGAGCCGAATTGATAGGGCAGATAATAAAGCATTTACAAGAAGCTAGTTAATACCTTTGGAAAAAAGTAAGACAAAGCGATCGGTCTTTCGAAACACATTTTCATCCCATATAAACACTGACATATCATCTTCAGGATTTCTTAATATATCACTTGAAAGAACTAGTTTAAACCCCACAGACTCTAATTGACTGATTACAAATAGCTCATCAATTCTGTGAAGTTTATTGGTATGCTTTGTGTCTGAACCTAAGGGTGCATTGTGATCAATAATAAGCAATTTACCATCCTCACTTAGAGAGTCGTAGAGCTGTTTAATGTATATTTTGGGGTCTCCATTCCATTCAGGATTTTTCTGATTCACATAGACATCATGGAAAGCTAGTCCAATGAATATAAGATCTAAATCATTGGGCAGTTTTAGATTGTTAAACTCGCTATCAAGTCGTACCACATTTGACAGTCGATTATTTTCTAGACGTTTGGTTAATTTATCTCCATTGTTTGTGGTATATCGAGGAGCATTTTGAAGGTAGACTCGACCTTCATCGCCGATTAAGTAGCTAAATAGCTCACTGTAATAACCCGAGCCAGCATCGAGATCTGCAACTTTCATTCCTGGTTTAATAGCAGCGATAGCGAGAATTGCTTCTGCTTTACGTTGCTTATCTCTTGATTTCTCATAGTCAGTACGTTCTTGATGTGAAAGTGCTTTTTGAATTAAATTATGTTCATTAGGGTAAATGACATGAGGATCTTCTGAACAATTAGCTGTTATAATAATTATAGAGCTTATTAGCAATAACTTATAAAACGATCGCATTAATCTTTCCTAATTAGTTTGTAGTGAGTATTTATTAGTATGGCTTAACCAATTGGTACTTGTTAGTTAGAACATAATACTATTGTAATGCATGGCCAACTGTGTGATATTCTTAAACATATATGAATATATCTATTACTGTCAAAGTCTAAATCGTTTTAATCTATGCAATATGAAATTATCTCTTTTGGAGAACTATCATCAGAACAACTAGAACAATGGGAAAAGCTACAGCACTCTAATCCCTCCCTATGGAGCCCTTATTTTAATCTAGAGTTCATAGAACTAGTTGCTCATGTAAGAAATGATGTGAAAATCATTGTTGTTTCTAAACAAAGTGCCTCTATTGGCTTTTTACCTTGTCAAATCAACACCTCAAGGATTGTTCGTCCCGTTGCTGGCGCATTATCTGATAATCATGGGATCATATGTGCTCAAGATACAAATATTACAATAAGTAAAATGCTTAGTGAATTGCGCCTGAAGCGATTTGAGTATAATCATTTCTTAGGTTCTCAAAAGTCATTCTTGCTAAATACTTTTATGAGTGATGTTTCACCAATTATCGATCTTAGTCGCGGTTTTGAGTATTATTTAAGCGATTTGAAAAAGAAGAAATCAAAATTAGAATCAAAAATACGTAAAGCGTACAGAAGATTAGAGCAGGACTCATGTACCATAGAGTTTAATCTGTTTAGTACAGATAAAAAAGATTTAGAATTTGTCATCAAAACTAAACAACAGCAGTTTCTTAATACACTGGGCATTGATCCTTTTCAGCATGACTGGATTCGAGGACTCTTTAATAAGCTATTTGAAATAAAGAAAGATAACTTTGAAGGCGTATTATCAACATTTAAAATAAATGGACAATTAGCAGCAGCTCATTTTGGCATGAAAAACAATAAGGTCTGGCACTGGTGGTTTCCCGTTTATGATAGAAGTTTTCAACAATATACGCCGGGGTTATTAATTCTGTTTGAAATGGCGAAGAAAATATCTGAATTAGATGTTGCTTATATCGACTTAGGAAAAGATAAAGTTCAGTATAAGCGGATGTTTTCAAATAATCATATTGTTCTTCTGGAGGGTATTGAAGTTAATCAAGATGAGATTATACAAAGTGTTTATAGCGCACTAGCCAGCTGGTATATCAATAACCCAGACAATATTAGCAGTCGTGTCATTAATAAAATTGTTCGATTTAATAATAAAGGCAATAGATTTTTGTAAATATCATGTAGGAGTTTGTTTTCGCCAATATGCTTTTTGAGTTTAATAACGAATTTATTAATAATGATGCATTATATACTTTAGATGGTGAAGTGATTACCTATGTTCAATTAGAAGATAAAATCATAGAATTTACTTCAACAAGCCAGTTGAAAAATAAAAATGGTCTGTTTTTAGTTGAAGCGAGCAATACCGTCGATTCGATAATCGCTTACTTAGCTGGATTGAGAACAAAGAACCCAGTGATTCTTGTGAACTCATCAGAGTCACAGCTTTGGCTGAATTACCAAGAAACCTTCCCAGTTACCCACTGTTACAGCAAAAATGAGGGTTATCAATATAACAAAAGGCACTGTGTGTTTACTAAGGAACTTGCAGTACTGCTCTCCACTTCTGGTACGACAGACAGTACAAAGTCCGTAATGTTAAACCGTCTAAACATTGAATCTAATGCAATAGCTATTATTGAGTATTTAAATATTACTAAGGCTGATAAATCCCCAACTACATTGTCTTTTAGCTATTCCTATGGGCTGTCAGTTTTAAATAGTCATTTGCTGGCTGGAGCTTCAATTTTACTCACAGATAAATCGGTGATAGATGATAGCTTTTGGAGTGACTTTAAAAAATATAATTGCACAGGATTAGCCGGTGTGCCACACATACACGAGTTGATCATGGGAGCAGAAATTGACACAAGTTGTTTTCCAAGTCTCAGATACATGACACAGGCCGGTGGTAGGCTAGATAAGTCTTTAGTTAAACAGATTCTCTCTAATAGCTGCGAAGAAAATTGGAAGTTTTATGTAATGTATGGACAGACAGAGGCAACTGCTAGAATTGCATACTTACCACCAGAAAATGCAGCTAATAATTTTGATTGTATTGGTAAATCGATACCAGGAGGCTCAATTGAATTGCTAGACTCTCAAGCCAATCCCATTACGCAGACAGGTGTTAGTGGCGAAATAGTCTATTCAGGACCAAATGTAATGTTGGGTTATGCGATGACAATAGACGATCTTGTAGCACCGGAGCGCCCAGCTAAGTTATTTACAGGTGATATAGCTGAAATAAATGAGAACGGATATTTTAGAATACTAGGGCGAATGAAACGCTTTATAAAACCCTTTGGTTTACGAGTTAACCTCGATGAGATTGAAGCGCGACTTAGTGAATGTAATTATGATGTGGCTTGCACAGGCACTGATGAACAACTATTAGTGTTCTCATCACATTATTATAATTCTGGTGACTTATACAGTAAGATTGAGAGTATTTTAGGTCTTCCTAAAAACTATATTAGCTATAAACACATAAAAAATATCCCAAGATTATCTAGCGGCAAGATTGACTATAGGAGTCTTTCAAAATTATATGAGAAAGAACCTAAAGCAGAATTACAATACAATCAATCATCTAGTGATTCAGTAATTTCAATCTTTACTAAGTTTTTCCCTCATTCAGATGTTTCTTTGCGTGATAGCTTTGAGACACTTGGTGGTGATAGTTTAAACTTTATTGGTGTATCAACAAAGCTTAAGAAGCACCTTGGAAACTTACCATCTAACTGGCAGCAGAAGCCAATATCTGAGCTAGTGAATACAGTCGCTCATCGAACTAACAGATATTTTACCTTTGTTGACTCCAACATTCTACTGCGAGCGATCGCTATTGTTTTGATAGTGCTTGGACACCTAAGTGTTTTTGATTATGGTGGCACTGCCTCTTTGACTTTATTCGTGCTTGCTGGATTCACTTTTGCAAAGTTTACACTTCCAGTTATAAGAAATTCAGAGTCGATTAAACCACTCCTGGTTCTAATCACTAAAGTAGTGTTATTGGTTTTCGCATATTTATTCGCTATTCAGTTAGTAACTGGAAAATGGGATTTTCCATCTTTATTATTAATTTCCAACTATTATGATCCGGGTAGGCCAAATGTCTACATTAATTGGTTTATCGAGGTTTATATACAGCTATTATTGCTACTTACCCTATTATTTTCATCTAAGTGGGTTAGAGAGTTAGAAAAAAATAATTCGTATAGATTCTTTTATGCATTTACCATCGTTTTTATGATTATGTTGGTGGCAATACCCAAAATATGGGACACTGATTATCTCTTTAATCGAGTACCACACATGTTAGCTTGGTTATTCTCGATGGGTGTGGTTATTGAGCTGTCCAAATCACGACAACAAAAATTCCTCACACTGGCACTCTTTATTATTGGCTATTTCTTAGACGTCGGTATGGAGATTAAATTATTATTATTCGCTGGTCTCATTTTAATATTTGTTGAGAGGTTTATTACTCCAAGATTTATCGATAAAGTCTTTGTAGAAATTGCTGGATCCTCATTGTTTATTTATATTTCTCATCTCCAATTTAACGGCATTGTTGGGCGCCTGGGTTTTAATAACATCGTAGGCTCTATCGTTGCTTTAGTAGCAGGTATCATAGGTTGGCAATTATATGTCAAATCACTTGAACTTATGAGTCATTTATATCGTAAAATTTAAAACAAATCCATATTGAATGGGTTAGCTATCTAATTTTTAAGCCTTACTATTATTCAAGAAGAGAGCCATATCAGAGGATTGACATTAACTATCTTATTCAGTTTCTTTATATCATCGCGGAATACTTCTTCTAACTCTATAATCATATTTTCATCAACTTGAGGTTTGATGGAGTTGATTTCCATTATTTTAGTTTTTAATTGTTGTTTAATAGAATTAGGTAATAATTGCTTTAAAAATTGTTTAATTGCTGTATCACTGTTCATCATATTATCTAATGATTTATTTTTAGTTAACTTTGTTACATTGTGTTTTTCTTTTGCATCTGGAAGTTTGAACTGAGAAACACTTAAAAACTGATGTACTTGTTTCAATTGTTGTTGTGGTCTTGATGCAAAGTCATCATAGAGAAGGATCTTTACATTAGATTCACCAAAAGTATCTAAATAGCGTTTGACTTGTTCGTAGTACATCCCTCTAGCACAGTAATGAAAAGCCCACATTGAACTATTTGCTATTCTTTCAGGTTCTCTAGCAAGAGCCTGTTCAAAGTTAATATCTCGTGATTCCCAGCCTCGCATTTGATTGAAGACATACTGAGAAAAAGCTCTTCTCATGGGATTGCGGAGTATGATAATTATCTTTGCATCAGGCAACTGTCTTTTAATCGTCTCTGCTGCAATCTTACTGTAAAGATAACAGGGTGATGATTCGCCAACGGCTTTCTCATTAGAAACGTGTGTGAAAATTGCTTGGTAGTCCTTCAATGAATCAATATATCCATGCTTTAAATTACCCATATTTTGAGATGTATAGTTTGAGTCTGTGGCTACAAAATATGAAGGTTCCTTTGGCTCACTCATGAATATTTCAGGATGTTGGGACAAGTGTTCATGAAGAGCCGTTGTGCCACATTTCTCTGCACCGACCGTAATGAAAGTAGGTAATGTCATGATGCCCTAATTATTGGGATTAAATTCAATATGCATATCATATAATAAGTGAGATTATTTACATATAACAGTACTCTTTTAGAGTATTTTGTGAGTTTGTCGTGATATTAAAGAAGTTGCGACTTGAAATAATTATTAATACTGATGATACTTGTAACATAAGTTAACAACTAAACATAAAAGACTATGGATATGAAAACTCGACCGACAAAGTCAGACATAATTGCAGCGGTTAAAAAAATTGGCGAAGAGATTAGTGTGGTACATGTGAATGATGTAGATGTTAATGCACGCTTTCCTATAGAAACAATATCTGCGCTTAAGGAGCATTTAGTGCTTAGTGCCGGTGTGCCAGAGGAATTTGGTGGATGTGGTATGACAGTCACTGAGTTGGGCCATCTGTGTAGAGTTCTAGCAAGATATTGTAGTTCTTCAGCAATGGTGATGGGTATGCACTTTATTAAGGTACAGACGATAGTGCATTTCTCACAAGAAAAGTCAGAGTTACAAGAATACTTAATGCGCATTGTTCGAGAGCAGCGCCTAGTAGCCTCAGTGACCTCAGAAGAAGGCATTGGTGGAAATATGAGAACAAGTATAGCTGCTATAAACAAAACTGGTAAGCGTTTTCAATTAGTTAAAAAGAGTAGTTGTTTATCTTATGGTGCCTATGCAGATGATTTACTAATTACTTGTCGTAATACCGAAGAGTCTGCATCTTCTGATCAGGCAGTAGTTATAGCCATTGGTGATGATTTCAGTGTTGAGCAAACCGGAATCTGGGATTCGTTAGGAATGCGAGGAACATGCAGTGCCCCGTTTATCATAACTGTAGATGCAGAGAACCACAGAATTTTACATGATGATTTTGCTTATGTTGCCTCTAGAACCATGTTGCCGGAAACCCATATTATTTGGGCAAATATTTGGCTAGGGATTGCGCTTGAAGCGGGTTCTCGTGCCAGAAAGTTACTACAGAGTAAAGCGAGAAAAGCTCCAGGAAAATTACCTATGAATGCTACTGACTTAGCAAAACTTGAGGTTCACCTTGATCGTTTTAGAGATACTATTCGCTGTATTTCCGAAGATTATGAAAGGGCACATGCGTCTGATGATGATGATTATCTGACTAGTATGAGGTTTAGTATTAAAATTAATGCTTTAAAAATTAATGCCTCGGAAATGTCCGCAGAAATTTGTACAAAAGCCATGGCTATTTGTGGTTTTGCTGGTTATTTAAATAATACACCATTTACGATAGGCAGGCTTTTAAGGGACTCTCTTTCAGCCGCTCCTATGATTGGCAATGGTAGGCTCTATGAAGCAAACGCAACTCACCTAATGATAACGAAAGGTGAAATATAATACGTTTGAAAGATCACAAGTACTATAAACAAGTCAATGGATAGAGCTATGGTCTTATCAGTCATCGATAGTTTTTTGGAACAAGCGAGGAGTAACCCAGAGCGTGATGCGATTACTCATCACGCCAGCACAATTACATATGCAGATCTAGCCAATAGAGTGCAGCAACTCTCAAATTATATAAAAAAACAAGGGGTTGGTACTAATAGTCATGTTGTTATCTGTCTAAATCGTTCAATTGACCTAATTACTAGCTTACTCGCCGTAATGCATGCTGGCGGAACATATATTCCTGTAGACCCGTTACAACCTTCAAATCGAATTGCATTGATATTTGAGGATGTCAAACCAGACTTGGTACTTACTGAATCTGGAATAATGCAAGTACATCAATTTGATAATAAATCAGTAGTATTAGATAAAGCTCAATGGTTTGATAAGCAAGCTATAATGGAAATAAAATCTCCATCAAAATTAGCGGATTTGGCTTATATCATCTTTACATCAGGTTCCACAGGTCGACCGAAAGGTGTCAAAATCCCCCATTCAGCTTTAAGTGTATTTCTTGAAACGATGACGAATAAACCTGGTTTGAAAAGGCAGGATAGTCTGTTATCTGTGACGACTATTTCATTTGACATTGCCGCCCTTGAATTATACCTACCATTAATTAATGGTGCCAGAGTGGTGCTGATTGACTCCAAGGAAGCGCTCAATGGGCAATATCTACAATCGATAATAGTAAAGGAAAATATTACTATTTTTCAGGCAACGCCTGCGACTTATTATTTGTTAATCGATAGTGGCTGGCAGGGAAGCGATAAGATTAAGCTCTTATGTGGTGGCGAGGCTATGTCAACCGAGCTTTCGAAACAATTACTCGAACGAAGTGCTGAATTATGGAATATGTATGGTCCAACTGAAACAACGATTTGGTCAACTGTAAAACATATTCAGAGTTCAGACGAGAAAGTTTTGATAGGTAAAGCAATTCAGGGGACTCAAGTTTATGTATTGGACGAACAGTTACAAGAAGTGACTAATGGTGAAGTCGGTGAGTTGTGTATTGCTGGTAAAGGTCTGGCCCATGGTTACTACAATCGTGATGATTTAACTAACGACCGCTTTGTTGAGGTAGCAATAGATGGCGAATACAAACGGATATACAGAACAGGCGATCTTGCCAGAACTACAGATAACGGCGATATTGAGTGTCTTGGTAGAATGGATAAGCAGGTCAAAATACGAGGTTATCGCATTGAGCTAGGGGAAATTGAAGCAGCCCTTATCAAGCATCCCCAGATTAAGTCTGTAGTTGTGAATGTACACGAGAGCAATCATCGTAAATCATTAATCGCTTACGTTATTCCTACAGATGGAATTGAGTTTACTATTATCGAGGTAAAAGAATTCTTAGCTGATAAGATCCCTGACTATATGCAGCCTAGTGGTTTGATGCATATGACAGAGTTTCCGCTTACTCCGAACAACAAAGTTGATAGTAAAAGCTTACCAGAATATACATTTACCGCATCTAAAACTGGTATAGAAAGACCAGCAAATGATATTGAACAGCAAATTGTAGATAATTGGAAAAAGATACTTAGTCTACCATCGATAGACATAAGCACTAATTTTATTGAATCTGGTGGTGACTCACTTAATTACATCAGAGCTACTATGGAGCTTGAAAATATCATTGGTGAGCCACCGGATGGTTGGGAAAAGTTAACCATAAAAGAATTAGCAATATGCAACGACAGTGAACCACTATCAAGTAGATATATACGATGGATGGATACTGAGATTGTCCTGAGAGCCATAGCTATTTTTATGGTAGTTCTGAATGGTCTTGGAATTACCCCATATTGGGGAGATTCAGATATTTTGTTCTTAGTTGCTGGTTTTACATTTGCAACATATCAGTTTAAATCGACTATTCAATCTAGTTCAATAAGACCCATAATGAATACCTTGGGTCGCGTCATGCTGCCTACATTTGTATTTGTCATCATTTCACAAATTTTATTTGGCAACTTTAGTTTCAAGACTTTGTTTTTTATAGGGAACTTCTGGGTTCCTGGTTATGTAAACGGCATTGGGCAATATTGGTTTATATTTGTATATATTCAACTACTAGCTATCATGCTGGTACTGTTTTCTGTTAAGTATGTACGAGAATTAGCAACGGCTAATGCATTTAGATTTACAGCGTTCGCTTTTTTATTAGCGGTGTTCCTCAAAGAACTAGTACACTTTACATGGGACACTAATCATCTATTCCAGAGAGTTCCTCAGCATTTTATTACGATATTTGTTGTTGGATGGTTAATCGGCCTATCTAATAACAAAAATCAAAAAGTAATAGCAATAGTAGCTTTAATGATAGCTGCATATGGTATGGGTGGTTTTGAAAAAATACGAATTTACACTATTTTTGCAAGTGGATTATTATTAATTTCTATCTTTAAACTGCCCACTCCATTGATATTAAATAGAATGCTTTATTATATAAGTGGCGGCTCATTATTTATTTATCTTACATATACAACTACAAATAGTTTCATCAACAGGTTCATAACTAATGAATATGTTTGGTTTAATGTGTTTACGGCTCTAGTTGTAGGAGCAATCACATGGTATATATGGGATAAAGTTGTGGTATTGACTGCTAAATTACAGCAGGAAAAAGCCGTAACAAGGAATAGATGAATTAACAATCCAGATTGCACCTGAGGTGTCGTCCTAAAAGTAGGAGAGTATTTCTTAATGCATCAGCTAGTCGTTTATATTCTGATTTAATGACATTATAATATCTGGATAGTATATGCGATAATTAAGAATAGTTAAAATAATCGAGAGAGATATGGATTTTCAAAAATTTATTGATAATTACTACAATCGTTACATACAGGTACTTAAGGATTTTGATAAACATTCTTTAGAACCAGTCTTAGAGGTTTTTCAAACAGTTTCTAAAAATAATGGTACTCTTTGGGTGGCTGGGAACGGCGGAAGTGCATCAATTAGTGATCATACCGTATGCGACGCTACTAAATTAACTCACACTGACAAACACCTGGCAATTAAGTGCATTTCCCTAGTTTCTAATAATGCAATGATTACAGCATTAGGTAATGATATATCTTATGAAGTTATATTTAGTGAACAACTAAAGTATTACCTCGGTGAGAATGATGCTTTGTTGGTGGTTAGCTCAAGTGGTAATTCACCAAATGTTGTAAAAGCATGCGAATACGCTAATGAGATGGGTGTTCCAACCATTGCTTTTGTTGGTTTTAAAGGCGGTAAGCTAAAAGAAATAGCACAACACAGTGTTTGGATTCCAGTGGAGAACTATGGTATGTGTGAAGATGCACATCAGAGTTTAATGCATGTGACCACTCAATACATAACGGCATGTTTAACTGAAAAGTAAGACTTATTATTTTGACAAAAATTACAGATGAACTCGGTGTTGTTGTTATCGGTCGCAATGAAGGAGAGCGATTAAAGCGTTGCATTTCGTCAATTCAACTTCATTTTAACGGTCCTATTATATATGTTGATTCTGGTTCAACAGATGGGAGCGTTGAATATTGCGATGAAATAGGGTTAGAGGCAATTGACTTGGACATGTCTACTCCATTCACAATGTCAAGGGCTCGGAATGCTGGATTTAAACGGCTAATTGATAAGCATGTGCATTGTAAGTATGTACAATTTGTAGATGGCGATTGTGAACTATCAACAGAATGGTTAGCTACGTCATATCATTTTATCAAAAAGCAAATTCGAATTTCATCTGTATGTGGAATACTTCAAGAAAAATTCCCAGATAAAAATATCTATCATAGATTAATGAATATGGAGCTGAAAGGTCACTCAGGTGAGATCATAGCTTGTGGCGGTATCGCGATGTTCAAAATTGAAACATTTGAAAAGGTTGGTGGCTTCAATGAATCATTAATCGCAGGGGAAGAAGCTGATCTATGTTTGAGAATTAAAAGTACTGGTGAAAAAGTTTGGCGATTAGATGTATCGATGGGTACACATGATATAGATATGCACAAATTTAGCCAGTGGTGGACCAGGATGAAAAGAACCGGACACGCCTATGCTCAGGGGTTTGATATGTATGGAAAAGGAGTATACAAACACAAACAAAAACAAGTACTTAGTTCACTAATTTACGGCTTTATTGTACCATTCTTTTTTATATTCAGCTTGTCTATGCTTGAGGGGCAGGAAATTTCAATAACTATACTTATTTTAACTATAATAATTTACATTCGTGTTTTCTTGAGTTCGCTGTATGCAAGATTAAAACTGCGTGATAGCACCTTTAATAGCTTGTTATATGCTACAGCCATTATTATAGGCAAATTTCCTGAAGTTTTAGGGATATTTATTTATTATATGAATAACATGTTCGGAAAGACTTCTTTAATAATGGAATATAGAGATGACAAATAAAAATCGTGATTCAATTTGTTATATTACTACAAATGGAATAGGTAATGCTTGGGTTGCCGTTGAATTAAACATTGTACTAAATAGCGGAATTAATGTTGATTTACATTCGATGAGGTTACCTCAGCAATCATTTTTTGGTTCAGATTGGGCAAACAAAATAAATGATAGTACTAGGCTTATCTATCCTGTTGCAATTTTTTCATTTCTATTCTCAATATTATTAGCACCATTTCTATTCAGGACAAAATACTTTGCTTGTCTCTATAATGCTCTATTCTCAGAACGGGAAAATTTTAGAGCAAGAATCGCAGGCATTGCTCATTTCATTGTAGCTTGTCACTGGGCTAGATTGATTCGAAGTAGAAATTATAAATTAATCCACTCTCAATGGATTCAGTCAGGAGGCACAATAGGGTTTTATGCGGCTTGGCTTTTAGATATTCCATTTAGTTTTACCGGTCACGCTATTGATCTTTTTCGAGATAGATGTGCTTTAAAAGATAAAATTAAAAGGGCTGATTTTATTGTAGCTATTTCTGAATTCCATAAACAATTCTATATAGCTGAAGGCTCCAAGCCGGAAAAAATACACATAGTTTATTGTGGAATTGATTTGAGTGAATATCAGTATAGTTTTTCACTGCCAGAAGAATGCGTGAAAATTCTTTCATTTGGCAGATTAGTTGAAAAAAAGGGTTTTGACACCCTAATTTATGCCTGTGGTATATTACGTGATAAGGGAAAATATTTTAGTTGTGAAATTGCTGGTAGTGGACCAGAGTATGAGTTATTGAAAGAATTAATTTCTGAGCTGAAACTGTCTGAATATGTTACTTTGACCGGCAAACCGTTAAAGCAAGAAGAAATACAGGACTGGATGAAAAGTGGTCATATTTTTGCTCAACCCTGTTGCTGGTCAAAAGACAACGATGTTGATGGAATTCCACGCTCATTAATGGAGGCAATGGCTGTTGGTCTCCCGAGTATTTCGACTAAAGTCGCCGGTATTCCTGATTTGATTGAGGATGGAAATAGTGGGTTAATAGTTAATGAAAAAGACCATGAAGGTCTCGCAAGCGCTTTAGAAAAGCTGATGGAAAACCCTAGCTTAATGGAGAAGTTATCTATTTCAGGTAGGAATATGATAGAACTGAAGTTTAATCTTGATGACTGTGTTGATCCCTTGGTCAAACTTTTTGAGAGTAAAGTTAATAGTTCTGTTTCACCTAAAGAGTAATAAATTATGATAATCACCCAAACACCTTTCAGGGTCAGCTTCGCTGGTGGTGGCACAGACCTGAAAGCCTTTTTCCAACACGAGTATGGAGCAGTCTTCAGCATAGCGTTAAATCATCATATTTATGTGAATATACATAAACGTTTTGAGGATGACTTTAGGATTAGTTATTCAAAAACTGAAATATCAGATTCAATTGATACTATTTCTCATGATCTTGTGCGTGAAGCATTAAAGTGTACTGGTTTAAAATCTCCGATTGAAATTACAACAATCGCAGATGTACCAGCTGGAACAGGTTTAGGATCAAGTAGCACTTTGACAGTAGGACTCCTGAATGCATTCAGAGCTCTCCAGGGTAAGATAAGTAACGGTGATTTATTGGCGAAACAAGCTTGTGAAATAGAAATTGATATTCTAGGGAATCCTATAGGCAAACAAGATCAATATGCTGCAGCTTATGGCGGGTTTAACTACATTCGTTTCAATAGCGATGGTACGGTGAGAGTAGATCCTATTCCCTGTGATACAGCAACCCGGCATCATATCGAATCTCACTCATTGATGGTGTATACAGCACAAAAGAGGAGCGCTAGTAAAATATTAGCAAAACAGACAGAAGGCACAAAAGATAAATTTGCAGTCTTGAGAGAGATGAGAGATATGGCAAATGAAATGAGAAATATTGTTTCTTCTGGTGCCAATATGTCTGATTTTGGGAGTTTATTACACGAAGGATGGTTGCTCAAACGTTCGCTCGGTTTTGGTATTACAAATCAGTTAATAGATGAGTGGTATGACACTGCAAGAAAAGCTGGAGCATATGGTGGGAAATTGCTTGGTGCCGGCGGTGGTGGCTTTATCTATTTTATCGCACCGCCAGAGACACATTCTAAAATTCTAGAAGAACTGGGTTACCCTAAGACACTACCCGTTTCTTTTGATCCTTTTGGTAGTCGTATCGCATTCATAAGTAATTAAAATGACATCAGATAATACAAACGTTCTAATTCTAGCAGGTGGTATGGGTACTAGGCTCAAACCAATTACAAATAATTTACCTAAGTGTTTAGTACCTATCGTAGGAAAACCATTATTAGATTATTGGATCGATAGTCTAATTCTTGCAGGTTTTAATCGTGCGGTCATTAATACTCATTACCTTGCTGAACAAGTTAGGCTATACATTGATATAACAAAAAATCATTATCAGTTTGAACTTATTGAAAGTTTTGAAAAAGAGCTTCTCGGTTCGGCAGGAACTATAAGTAATAATATTGGACTAGCAGATAAGCAAGATTATATTGTTGTGATATATGCAGATAATTTAAGTGATGTATCCATCTCTGATTTTTTGAACTTTCACAAAAGTCATACAGAACCGGTTAGTATGATGTTGTTTCATGCAGAGAATCCATCACAATGTGGTATAGCCACTTTAGATTCAGAAAACAACATATCTGACTTTGTTGAGAAACCAGAGAATCCGACTAGTGATTTAGCGAATGCAGGACTATATATTTTTGATGCGAAGCTTTATCGGGATATCGCCATTTCAGATAGTTTTGATATTGGACATGATGTCCTACCTTTATTGGCTGGGAAAATGCGTGGCTTTATCCACGATGGTTATCATCGTGATATTGGTACAATGGATTCGTTAGCACAAGCCAATGAAGATATCACTAACGGCATATTCAAAGTAGAGAATGTCTGATTATGAAACCCGCAGTATTTCTAGATAGAGATGGCACACTGATAGAATCAGTTCATTACTTGAATAAAAAGGAACAGGTAAGAATCTTAGAGGGAGTGCCTCAAGCTTTAAAGGCATTACGAGAAGCTGGGTATTTACTAATTCTGGTTACAAATCAAGCCGCTATTGGTAAAAGTAAGTTGAGTGTTGATGGTCTAATTGAGGTTCAAGAGCATTTTGATGAACTATTATTAAATGAAAATGTCAGCATAGATGCCTGGTATTTCTGTCCGGAAGTCAGATTGGGTAATGACCGCGAAGCTATTGAACATCCAGACAGAAAACCTGGACCAGGTATGTTACTCAAAGCTGCCAAAGAGTATAAGATTGATTTAAGCCAAAGCTGGATGGTTGGCGATATGGTTAGTGATACTCTAGCAGGTAAGAATGCAGGTGTATTAGGTACAATATTAGTTAAGACAGGTTTATTCGATAATGAAATAGCTAAGCATCCCTCGGTTGATTATGTTGCTGTTTCATTTCAAGATGCCAAGGATATAATTTTACAATCTAATTAATGTGATGGAGATTAAATTTTGAGAGTTTTGTGTACAGGTGGTGCAGGTTATGTTGGAAGCGCTTGCCTAAGGTATTTATTGAAGCAAGGCTATGATGCTTATGCGTATGATAACCTTAGTGAGGGAAATCGCCATGCAGTACCAGATTCAGAAAAGCGATTAATTATTGGTGATTTATCTAATAAAGAGTTGTTGGTAAAAGTATTGAAAGAGTATGAGATCGAAGCAGTTATGCATTTCGCTGCTGTAGCGTCAGTACCAGAATCTATTGCTCAACCATCACTATACTGGGAAGTCAATGTGGTTGGTACAAAGAATCTTCTTGATGCGATGGTTGAGTGTAATGTAAAGAACATAGTTTTTTCCAGTACGGCAGCGACCTACGCGTTTTCAGATAAAATGCCACTCGTAGAGACGGATCTTCAACAACCTGTAACACCTTATGGAACAACCAAACTAGCATGTGAAACTATGCTAGATGAATATCGTGAGGCATATCAGATTGGCTTTACGGCTATGCGATATTTTAATGCATCTGGAGCTGATATAGATGGTGAGTATGGTGAAGATCGAAACGTTGAATCACATATAATTCCTTTAGCTCTCTATGCTGCAGTAGGACGGCGTGACAAGTTACTGGTCTTTGGTGATGATTGGCCAACAAGAGATGGTAGCTGTATTAGAGACTACGTACATGTGGAAGATATTGCTCAGGCACATTTACTAGCCATGGAAAAACAGCAAGCTGGAAAAGGACATTATTATAATATTGGTTCTAAAAATGGTATTTCTGTACTAGAAATTATCACTGCTTGTGAGAATGCATCTAATAATACCATTAAGTGGGAATATGCTGAGAAAAGGCCCGGTGATCCAGCTATTTTAATAGCCTCGTCTGACTTGCTCATTAAAGAACTTGGTTGGGCTCCAAAACATTCTTTAGAGTCTATAATACAAAGCGCTTCTGATTGGCACTGTAAATATCCAAATGGTTATTCTGATAAGTTGAAATCTGAATCAGCGCAGTAATGCCAAGTATACAGAAAAACAACTTTGTCAATTCAATTTCTCAGTAAGACTGAGCTGAGCTGAGATATAGTTTCACTTCAGTTGAACGTAATCATAAATTATACGGTATACTATTTAACCACCCCTTAAAATAAACTATCCTATTCATTTTTCAGGGGGATGACACTGCGTTTTCTGTTTAGGAATTTAGTGTTCTTCTACTGCTGACTTCTTATACATAAGTCGAGAACCAACAAATGCTGATATTTTATATTTATGTCCCAATCTAAGACAGGGCCTTTCAATAAATAAGTATGTCAGAGAGCAAACAATCACCAACAGCATACCAATTAACGGCTGTAATAGAAGGAAGTTTTGAAAGCCTATTTTAACTGTATTTAAGTCAAGGTACGTGAAAATAACATACAATATTATGCCATGTAACAGATAAATGCTGTAACTTATTTCTCCCAATATGATTGACCCTTTTAAGTTTAGTAGATAAAAAATATCATTTCCCATCAGAATGAATAAAAATAATGTTCCTATTATAATAATATGCGACATACTAAGAGTATGAGGATATACCACCGATAATAATATTAATATTATGCTTATAATAGATGCAACTTTACTCTTAAAAAAACTGAGTTCATGAAATTTGTAATGATGCAATATATAAGCAAAAAGTGAACCTCCTAAAAAGAATATGAAATAATGTGTCGAAAACCCCAGTAAATCTGAGAATAATCCTCTTATTGCTATTAAAGAAAGAATCAACCAAAGTATGATTCCACTGAATCGAAATGTTTTAAATGTTATTATGCTAATGATTGGTAGAGATAAGTATAGAAACCACTCGTATTTTAATGTCCACTGCACTTTCGCAATAACATTCATTGCAAAAGGGAAACGATTAATATTACTCTCGCCAAATAAAAGAACTTTTAAGTAACTTTCTGAAAGCCCTATTATTGAGTCATTTAAACTCCACGCTGTTGATGAGAATACTATGAGGCTAATTATTAAAATGGCAAATATATATAGAGGGTATATTCTAAAGACTCTTGACTCAAACAACTTCAACCATTCAATATCTCCTTTGGCATTCATTATTTTTGAAATGAAGAGAAAGCCAGTTATTATGAAGAATATGCTAACACCAACTCTCCCAAAGTTTTCATAAACAATTTCAGGGGGGCGTTGCCAGCTACCATTAACTTTCCAATACCAAGTAATTATATAGTGATGAAAAAAAACAAGTATTGCGAGGTATCCTCTTAATCCATCTATACTTCCGTAGCGGTTAGCTCTATTATGCAGGAATTCAAATGCTCTCAAATTGTAAATCAGATTTGCTAACGCCAGACAAACACTTATAGTTATTATTGGCATTATATATATCAAAATTTTTTCCATGATATTAAAGCTCCATTTATCTGCATATGAGCAGCGTATATCTGCATATTTGTATAACTTGATTTCTGAGCACGTTAGTAATTTAACCTGTTGATTTTCATAAGTCTAGTCTCGATTTCAACGTTAGATTGTTAGTATGTTATTCCAAGATCATTTTCCGCAATAAAGATTCAAATGTCATTTTCACTGATTCCAAGTGTAACTACCCATTAATATTCTGGTTGATAGTGATAGCAAGTTCACGGGATATTGGTTTATCAGTTGGGCTGCTACAAACGATATCTTGATTATATCAAACCTAGCTACACCTATGAGATTGTATATATAACACGATTTAATCAGAATGTATTCAGATAAGGTTTTAGAGTATTCATGGTTCAAAATTTTGCCATAAATTAATGAAATTAGAGTTAACTGGAATACAACCGATAACAATGAGAAGCTTCATGATTCATTGAGTGATATTACTCTGATTGAACATGGAAATGCTTAAAACGAGCACTGTCTAAGATCAAACGAAATGCAACCTTAAATTACACTACTACATATCTATTTCATTAGCGGGTTGTTGCGCATTATACCTGTAACCATCCCCTTTTTAGATCAACTTAAATTGGAGTTTTCCAGTCTCAGTGTTTCATAAATCTTGGGTGGCAAATCATTAAGCGACTCATGGGGCCGCTCATAATTATATTCATCCATCCAACTATCGGTTATTTCTCGTACCTCAGTCAATGATTTAAATAAATAAAAATCTAATACTTCATTTCGATAGGTACGATTAAATCGCTCAATATAGGCATTTTGTGTAGGCTTTCCTGGCTCTATAAAGTCCAGCACAATGCCATGCTGCTCGGCCCATTGTTTAAGCACGTTAGAAATTAGTTCCGGCCCGTTGTCCTGACGAATATATTGAGGATAGCCTCGATAACTGGCGACCCTATCAAGCACTCGAGTTATTCGCAGGGCAGGTAAACTGTAATCAATCTCAATCGCTAATGACTCTCGGTTAT
>Ga0316204_10002898_pt1 | contig 36692 bp, 67 predicted proteins | sample 6monrhotite_MG_2_FD_205661 | JGI IMG/M metagenome (GOLD analysis project Ga0316204, IMG submission 205661) | Microbial mat bacterial communities from mineral coupon in-situ incubated in ocean water Damariscotta River, Maine, United States -... | ecosystem: Environmental > Aquatic > Marine >... | reverse complement strand
GATGAGCCAGCTCCATCTCTTCTTGCTGCATAAACCGCAAGCCCATCGCCTCAAGAAGTCCAATTGTTTCAGCTTCAAAGACTTCAATTTCAGACGATTTTTTTGTGCCAACGCCGCCGCCATCAGTTTTATTCTCTTTTTCGTCGCTACGAAGCTTCGCTAATCTTTCGTACTGCTTAATAGCAACATCGACAGCCGCTTTCATCTCTTCACTTGGTCGTGCGTCCAGCAATGACTCGTTAAGTGCTGCATTCGCTTCGCCTACCGTTGCGACCATTCCTTCAGCTACAGCATTAACAGACTTCACAAAGTCGCTATCTTTATCTAACGGCATTAATTCAAAGCTAGTACCAAGAAAATCATTAGACATTTTTATCAGTGAGTTAATATCGCCTTTAACGCCGTCAACCATCCAAGCCGCCGTATTAACCAACCCTGCAAATACTTTAGCGGCTAGAGCCGAAAACCCTAGCGCGGCAACTTCAAGACCTTTAAATATAAGTATTATTCCGTGAACTCCATCCGCGAAAACACCGACCGTATTAATCGCCCCGCCAATTGCTTGCCTAATGAAATTGCTAGCGCCGCCCGCCTCTCTTGCCATAGCTTCAAAGCGATCAATAATCGTCCCGATAATAGGCGCAAGTTCAACGGTTAATTGTTTTTGCATAGCGTCAGTAGATGCGGCGGCTCTATCTAAAGCCTCGCTAGCCATTTCCGCCTTTTCCACGTCAATGCTCGATAAGCCTATTCCTAACGCCTCAGCCTCTTTAGTGAGCGCATTAAATGATTTGGCGTTATCTTGAAATAGTGGAACTAGTCTTGTCGAATCACTTGCTAGAGCTTCCATAAAGAAAGTCATTTCTTGCTGAGATACACCAGCATCTTGAAGCGATTTAATATAAAGACCTAAAGATTCCTCACCAGAAAGACCTTTAAATGCTTCGGCAGTGATCCCAATCTTTGGTGCGATAGTTTCGAAGAAGTCCACCATTGGACCAGCTCCAGAAACAAGAAAATCACCTATTCGATCGTTAGTATCTTTTAGTATATCGCCATATTTTTCTTGAGATATTCCGAACTGTTTTGCAGCAAAAGCGCCGCGCTCGAAAGCTTCAACAGTTGTATTTGCTGCAAAGGCTTGATTTTTTAATTCGCGTATAGTGGTTAGATTAGACTTGACGATAGCCGCGGCTATTCCTGCTGCTGCCGCTACTGCTGCGGCTGCCCATTTACCCCACTTGTTAGCGTTCTCTCTAAGCTGCTTACCAGATAGTTTTAAAGCTTTGCCTGTGGCTTTTACACCGTCTTGAACGCCTTTGGTATCCGCTGTTATTTTGACGCTTAATGCGCCTATTACAGTTTCAGCCATTACAGCACCTTAACGCCTTGAGATTCTAATTCTTCTCGGCGCTCTTCAAGCCTTAAATAATCATCTTCATGGATATTTCCAATCATTTTAGATCGCTTTGCCTCGTGAATTAGTTCTAGTTCGGCGATGGTCATATTCCAATATTCGCTTGGGAGCACCCCGTAATGACACACCATCGCCTGATATACGCTATCAAATGGATATTGCGTTATTTCTTCCTTGCCGATCTCTTTTTTTTTCCAACGCTTTTGAAGTTTGGCAATAGCATCGGCGTGATTTCTTGCATGACAGATTGAAGCGCATCCATATCGGCGCTATCACCTAAGCCTTGATAAACATCATCCCAGGCTATTTCTAGCCCAGACTCTTCTAATAAAATCCAAATCAGCTTAGATATTTTAACGATAGAGACATTGTCTTCATTACTGCTAACAAGCTTTAAGATGTTGACCTCATTGTCAATACGCTCAATTAGTTGCATATTAACAATGATTTTTTGATCAACGCCGCCCCATGTCAGCACTATAGGCTTTCGAATAGCCATTAAACACCCGCTACCCAAACCGGAGTATCGCTTGATTTAAATGTTGCGTCCCACGTAGCGCCAGCGTTAGACTCCATGCTTATATTTGGCCCAACCATCGTAACATTTCCCGTTATCGTCGATCCGTCTGGGAACGTCCAAATCATCTCCATTTCTTGTGATGCTCCGAAATACACGCCGACCAGCTCTAGATTTTTTAAAATTCCGCTCATTGACACTTCTAAAGATTTGACGGCGTGATCTGAACTTAACTCTTGCCAGCCGCTTGAAGCGTCATCTGTAATATCTAAAGGCTCCCCGCCAAGGCTAATATTTTTTGATAAAGTGCCTAGAAGAGCCGCGCCACCAACGGTAACCGTAACATCGCGCCCTTTAATTGAAATACCCATTTATAAATCCTCGTAAGTGATTAAATATCGTTGTATGTTTTTTCTAATCTTCGACTCGGCGATTGTCGAATCAAAGACTTGCTTAACATTTGTTATTGCATAAGTGGTTGTATTTGTAGCCGCCCATCTATGCAATGCTGTGTAAATTGTTTTTGCTATATCTAAAATCTCTTTGCTACCACTGTATTTTGAATAGCTGATAATTTGTATTGTTAAATCAAAATCGGTTGCATCATCCATATCAAGTAAATCTTGATCCACAGGCTCAATTTTAATCACAGGATAAACAGCCCAATCTTGCGGAATTTCATCAAAGCAATCATAATCAGTCTGACTATTAACTCTGTCGAATATCGCTTTATAGATTTCGTTCACTTGCCAGCCTTTTTAACTTGAGATTGAACTGCTTGCTCCATCCTTTTACTAAAATTTTTAACTTGTCTTTCTTTAGCAGGCTCTAAAAAAGGTCTATTTTTCTCAGTTTCTAAAACAGCCCCGTAATCTACATTCGTTCCAACGTGCGCAATCTTTGAACCTTTGCTGTGTACATGCGTTATACTTCCAACTAGCCGCCCTTCGTCCGTATTAGGTGCGTCTCCTTCCCTAGATGCTATATGTACAACATTATTGCTTTTTCTGTACGCTTTGCCTTTTGATTGAGTGTTAAGCGATTTAACCACATCATTCTCAACGTCAATAGCGGTCGATAATACAGCATCATCAATAGCCTTATCTAAATTCAACTCAAAGTCATGAAGTGCTTTTTTTAGTAATGCTTCGCCTTCTACGACTGTCATTAGTCGCTAACTCCAACAGCTTCAACCCAAACACCAAAATCCATCAGGACATTGCTTTCGATAATGTCGTAATCCTTACCAGCGTATTCAATTGTCATTGATGAATCTATTCCTGCAACATATTCAAACATAAACTTCTTACTATTGTTTGATGTTAGTCGCCCATCATTTTCAATTTCTTTAGCAGTTAAATTCTCAGCAAACCCCGTCACAGTCGCAAAAGTTGTTTGATGCTCGCTTGAGCCACCTTGCCCATCATCTAGCTGTAAATTCTTTTTAAATGTAAAACTAACCGCCGCCTCTGAAAACGCATTGTCAACAAAGCCGCTAGCAAGTTCTTGAAAGTCTGACTTTAACCCCATTATGCCCTAACCAACTTATTGGTAGGCTCTAATAAATCAGATAGCCATCCCATAGCGCGATCAAGTCTAACTGTTTGATTTGCCCCACCTTTGAAATAACTAACCGACAAACTCCCTAAACCCTGGCTTTGAACATCTTTTGAAGCTTCATTAACCTGTAACTCCAATGTGTTTGCCGCTATTGCTAACTCGCATTGAGCGTTAATTAATTCCTGCGGTATTTCATCGGAGTTAATTGTTCGCCCTCGTGAATAAACGCTGTATCTAGGAAATGCCAAAGACTGCACATCAGGGCTAACATAAAGCCCTTTGTACTTTTTAGACTCAAGATAGTCCATGGCTTTGATAATTAAAACTTCTCTCAACTCTACTGTTGCTGGATAGGTGAATCCTCGCGAATCAGCATAAGCAGTAAAAACCGCATCCGTGATGTACGAGTTAGCGCTAGCTATAATTGATCCATCTTCAACAATTAAAGCCATTATTTAGCTAGCTTCGCATCTTTCATTGATTTAGCGACATCAGCATGAACAGAAGCGGTTAGCTTTCCGTCTTTCGCTTTAAAATCGATACCGTAAAGCCTTAACTCTCCAGACTCTTTGCCATCAATCTCATAATCGTTTAACGTGATTTTAACTAGTTTTTGCTCAGACATATTGACACCTTTTGAAAAAAATGAGGGGCTTAATTACCCCCCCCCAATAAGATTAGTTATTGATTGAAGTAAGTCTTGCTAAACCTTTACGGTTAAACAATGCAAAGTTAGAATAAGACTTAACACGTGCAATCTCTTCATCAGCCGTTTCTTTAGCGCCAATCATTTGAACATCAATACCCATTTGAGTGCCGTTAGGATAAATCATTGAGCTACCAACTTTCTGAGTACCATCATCCCAAACGCCAGCCCATACAGAGGTTAAAGCGCCACCTGTTAAAGCTGCACCATTGGCTGTTTCTGCCACTGATAAATAGTCATTTTGGAAAATTGGTATCCCTTCGTAAACAGATACGTTTCGAGATGTACCGTTAGGCATGGTGAAAGTCATCGTTTCATTAATGCCGCCTAGCGATCGGACTAACGCTTTGTAAGATCGGATTGTTCTTGATGGCATCTGCAGGAAATCCACCTCACCATCTTTAGACTTAACTAAATCTAAAAGCTCGTCTAACAAAGTGAATGAGATTGCTTGACCTATGGACGCGGTAGTATATTGCCCAGCGTCACACAAAGTATGGAATGAATTCATGTTAGCGCCTGTAGCGTCACCGGTAGCTATACCAGTTTGCAATAATCGCCCTACGCTTTTTGCTTTAGATGAAATCTCAGCCTGCATTTGATCAACGCCAGCACTAGACGATTGAGCCGCGACCAAGCCGTTAAGCTCTGCATCACCAATAGTAGTAGTTGCTGTGAATGTTTGCTGTGTGAATGTTGCCGCCGCTTTAGCTGTGATCGTTCCACCAACCGCTAAATGCTGAGCGTCGCCTAGAGCGTTTTCCCGATTATGGATAAAGCCTTGCCCGTCATAGCCAGACCAAGGGATGGCAGACCATACAGGGTTAGTAGTGATAATATCTTCAGCAACGCCAGAGATTAAATCATTTTGAATAAGCTTTTGTGCTTCTGCTAGTGTTTGAGTAGCCATTTAATATGTACCTATAAGTTGAGGCACATATTTGTGCCAGAAATTTTACTTTCTAGCACCGCTAGTGATTGAATTTATACCCGCCGGATATAATATAACTGTAATTTTATTATACAGCTAGTACATTGTCAATTTTTCAAAGCTATAAGCCCGTCTTTGATTTTGTCCGCTGCCGTTCGATTGTCTGCGCCTTTGTGACTTTCGCCGCCTTTCCCGTGCCCGCCCGATGACGGTATTTTAAATGACTCTGGAAGATTCCCAACGAATTCATTAATTGTTAGGTTTCCGTTGGAGCCGGTTAGTATTTTGTCGCCATCTTTGGCGATCACATCATCACCATCTAAAACAAAGGTCGTTCTAATTTGCGCTAAAGCTGCATCCCTTATTTCTGGGTTAATCTTATGTGAATCAAATGCTTTTGTAGCATCCCCATCTATTTTAACTTTTTTGGTTAGCGCGTTTAGCTTTTCCGTCGCGCTCGTAGCGGTTGAGTTTGCTGCCTCAAGTTTTGCGTTGAAATCAGAAACGAGCGTCTTTGTTCTTTCGTCAAAAAGCGTTTCAATGTCACCCTCGTCAATAAGCTTCTTATCTCTAATTTGCTGCTCTTTCTGTGATAGCTCGTTGAATTTATCTATATCAACATTCTCAAACTTTTTAAGTTCTTTACTTAACTGAATGTTAGTGTCTCTAAATTCATCTAGTCGAGACTTTTCGACAACCCCTTCAATTGTGCTTTTATAGCCTTCGCCGTCTTTTTTGTAAAGGTTTTGTAAAGGCTCATCTAGTTTGCTGTATTCGTCGCTTGATATTCTATATTTCATGGTCAATCCTCCGGATCGGTTTTACCCCACGCTGCGGGGTATTTCTTTTTAAGTTGCTCAAGATTGAGCGGTGAAGCTTTTCTATCAATAAATTTATCTAATGTTAAGCCGCCATCTTTCCATAGCTGATAACGCTTATCGCCTAAAGCGTCCTTTTGAAATGATACCGGCTGTTTTTTTAACCAGTTGTTATAGTTGTCGTAACCTTCCACGACCTCACCCATTATAACAGCTGCTGTTGTCGATCGACAATTAGGATGAACTGGAGGCATTTTTCCTTTACCTGTCTCGAATATCTGACCAGATAAGCCCTGGCAAACCGTGCTAGTTCTGCCGTCTAAAACCGAAACCCATTCATACCCAGTCACTATATCTGGGTTAGCCCTATAAATCTCGTCTTTAGCTACGCTAGATAGATGTGATAATGATGTTCTAACAAGCCGACTTGCATCATTTCTAGTCAGCTGCATGAGTCCGTCCTTCTTCCCAAGCCGGTTAGAGCCAATAATTCTATTAACTATCTCCGAATTGCTAGCCCCCTCAAAGAAGCCCATCGACACCGAATCACGGATAAATTTAGCGTGCTTTTTTGTGAAATCTTTTAAGGCATCTTTAAGCAGTCGATTATTAAACGGCCTGCTATATGCTGCAATTCTCATCCTTGTCAAGGTTGGAGCTAACGCGTTAAAGCTTTTATTGACTGAATTAATGACGCCTTTACCAAATACAGCCTCACTTTCAAGAAAAAAATCAGCTTCTTTTAGAAATTCATTTGTCCACTCAGTAAAGATTGTATCAATTGCGTTATTGATAGCCTTTAGCTTTAACTTGATCCGCTTTTGTGATCTAAACGAGTTAGACACTAACAGTTCATCTTTTAGCATTCGCTCAATACGCAAGAAGAAAGGCTTTAACTTATTAAATTCACCTGTCTTGTAACGCTCTATATAATGCGCGTGTCTTATGTATGAGTCTCTACTGCTCAAGTCTATCTACCTCGTCTTGTGCTGTTTCGCCTTTTTGCAGCCCTTCTCCCTTTTCAATTTGATAAAGAAAAGTCTCCAAAGATATGCTTCCGCTTAAATAAACCTGTAGCCACGCTGTTAGCGTTTGCGGATCAATCTTAATATCTATAAAGTCACGATTAACAGCAAATTCTGGGGTCTCTACGCCTGACCAATCAGCAATTATTTCAAGTAATGCGCTCATAGATGTATCAATAGTATTCGCAACAGTTGATAGCGTCGCTGTCTCGCTAGATGCGTCTATCCTTGCCGTTTCAGCCGCTTTAACCCCGCCGGAATCGCTAGATAGTAACTTAGCCCCAGCACTTGCCATTGCTGAGATAACGCCTTTCATTTCTGTATCGATAGCCCCAAGTCCTGCGCCTGAAAACTCTATCAGCTCAACCCTTGCATCTGTATCACCAGACACATTAAAATCGCCACTGCCTACGCTTATTTGTTTATCGTTTCCTTCCGCGTCTTTAAAATTACCAAAGGCAAACCATGTAGGGAGTGCCGTCCAATGAAGTCCATGACGTAAATCGACAGACAATCTAAATTGAGCCAGGCTAAGGCTTGTTAAATCTAGCAATATCGGATCGGTATCGGCAAAACCTAAACCGTCAACATTAGAATAAATAAACGGGATGGAGCCAAGAGGCTCACCTCTATTAGTGGGCGTAACAACTTCGTGGACATACCAATCTTTCTTGTTTTTACGCCATACGCGCTGAGTATATGCCCCATCAATTAATAAAAGCTCCAGCAACTCCTCTTTTATTTCTGATTCGTATTCGTCTATTTGTTCATAGTAATTTTGAGAAAGTACGACGCTATTACCAACATTAACAACGCTCTCTCTTTTATAAATCTTAATAACCGCTTTATCTTCCCACTCCACCAAACAGCCAAAGCCGCCAGCTAATAGAAGCTCACCAATCAAGCTAGAAACAAACACGTTTAGCTTTGTTTGATTTCCATCAACATCATGGTTTAAATAGTCTAACGAGTCCACAGCATCCATTGTAGGCGGCTTTCTCATTATCGCCCCTTGCACTGCAACTTTTGCCATTTTAACGGCTGGAATTAGGCTGCCCCTACCGACGTAATCTTCAAACTGCTTTTGGTCGTGGCCTGATAATTTTGATACGTAGTTTTTAGCGTTGTCTTTTACAGTTAATTCGCCGCCGTTAAAGTCTCTAACGAACTTAGCTGTACTTGAATTATACATCGGATGTTCTGAATTTATAGGCATTTTAGAAGCCTCTCATTTTTAAAGTTGAAACTTGTGGTTTAATCACAGGATAATCATAAGCTATGAAGTAGCCCCCAGCGTCATTCATGTGATCTTTATTTTGCTTCTTGTCAGGCTCGCCATTATCGCCCCAAACTTGCTGCTCAAGACACTCAGCATAATTCGGGCATTTATCAGCATTGACCAAGCAATCTCTATTGTTGCTATTATCGCAAAAAGCGGCGTTCATTGCTAATATGCGATCTTTTACAAACGGATTCTTCTTTTTAGCTAACACACTAAACTTAGCTTGTTCGAGCAAGGCTATATCAGTTTTGCTCGCATCGACTGACTTTCTACTGCCGCCGCTGCTGTCCGGATAAACCATTATTGAGCCGCTATAGCGTGATTTTATAATACTAATCATCTCAGGCGTGTCGTAAGCGTTTACTATCTCGTCAACCGCTCTAGGTTTTCCCTTGTCTTTAACATGAACAACAGCCGCCATTTTCCCTACGTTGAAATCCATGCCGATATATACTGGCTCTTTACCATCCCAAACGCGATCAGTATTATTCAGCTTTCTATCGTAATTAGTGTAAATCGTGCCACTTGTTAAGTTGACAAACTCACCCATTAAGTAAGCTTCGATCAATTGTGATGGATAGGTTTCTTTTAATGATGAAATATAATCATCTGGTAAGTATTGCTCATTCTCATAAGTTGATGCCTGAACCATCGAGTAATTACCTTTAGGCTCTTTTTTAAATGTCTCGTAAACAAATAAAAAACCCTCCGGCGTAGTTGTTACACCTATTCCATTTTCGACACCGTCAATCTTCAATCTGAGTCTAGCAATAATCTTTCGCCATGCTTGCGTAGCTTTGTCTTTAGTTAGTACGTCGATTTCATCCACTAACGCTCTTGCTATCTTAAACCCTATTATTGCGCTAGGCTTATCCATTGAGCGACAAATTACAGTGCCGTAGTAAGCGCCATTTCTATATATATGAACTTCTTTGTTGGCTTCTTTAATATCTACCGTGAAGCCTAATAAATTCGCCGCTTCTTCAAATGTTGGGTAGAATATATCTCTTATTGATGGATAACTTACCCCAAAATATCCTTGAACAACTCTTGGGTGCTTCGCTGCAAACAATAGCAAATCAATACACCCTACAAAAGTTTTGCCGCTTCCAAACCCGCCTACATAAGCCCTAAATTTAGTATTAAGCCCATTTAAGAATATGTTTTGTGGGGCGCTAAGGCTGTGCATTCGTTACCTTAATGCCATTAACCGGCTCTGAAACGTTGAAACTTATACTTAACGGCTGAGCATCACCTTTATTGCCAGGGTTTTGTTGGTTATTCCAACTGTCTGGCATTCTGTTGTTTAGCCAATAAATGCAACTTGTCGCATCTGGCGGGTAGTGTTTAATAGTCTCCACAATGATAGGATTGTTTGGATCTCTAGGATTACTTAATATCTTTTCTTCTTTATGTGAGTAACCAAGCGCCCTATGTAAAAGGCTGTTAACTACAGTTTCATCGTCAAATATTCGCTTACCTTCCTTTAGGGACTGTAAAAACTCTGGTATATCTTTCCAGTTGTTTATTGTTTTTTCACAAACATTAAAAAAATCAGCTAATTGTATATCTGTACTACCTAAAGCGCATAACTTTCTAGCCTGCTCTGCAAACTCTTCTTTGTACTTCTTTGGCCTTGCCATTTATCACCCCGTGATAATTTAATCGCCCCGCGATTATTTTTTAAATTGTGCTACCTTCCTACAGCCTTAATATTAACTTCAAGCATTGCCGCGTGCGTATTAATAACGCCTCTAGCTATTGCAAAAGACTTGCCGGCCTTTGTTAGCCCGCTCGTTGCGGATTTAATGGCGTTTATCTGTGCCAGCCCAGCAGATAGCCTTTGAGCGATTACCATTGACGATATAGCTCTAGCTAAATTAAACGGCTTAATATATGGAGTATTTTTATACTTAGCTTTCTTGTATCTTTTTAATGCTTTATTCATATTGTCCCCTGCTCAATAATTATCGGTACAAACCATGTCAATGGATCGCCACTCTCATCAATTTCTATTTCTAATATAGCCTCTATCGATTCGCTAGCTATTGTTATCGATGTTTGAGCGCTTGAAAATTGAACATTTACAACTCGATTTGCCCAGTCGCTCCCTGTGTTTGATTCTGGCACAGCTACGGGAGCGATTAGAACGGTTTTATCAAGCGATGTTATAGACGCTTGAACAACTGCCGAGGTGGGAATGGCTGGCGTTTGCAAATTGTTTATTCTGCATGCGATTGGAAGTTTTGGTGCGTTACCCGTTGCAAATTTAATTAATTTATTCATTTCTCTAAATCCGCTATGTAAGTCGTATTAATGTTAGCCTCAGCTGCTGTGTCAATGTTAGCGTTATAAGCTGTATTAATATTTGCATTATAAACTTTGTAACCTGAGAATATACTTGTAACTTCTTTTGCTAGTACAGTTAGTTTCTTACCAACGCCCGATAAATAGCCGCCAATCCTTGTTAATTGATTTCCTGATACAGCCATTATATTAATCTAGCTGTATGAGTTGCGCCCACTGCTACGGGAACACTTGTAATTGTGACAGTTGTTGTTGCTCCATCATAATCGGTAATATCTGTCACAACGTCTTTTAAAGTGCCGTTATTAAATACTAGTAATCGTCCATTATATTGATCGTTAGTTGTACTAGGTGTTGCACTGTCAACTAAAGCAAGCACGCCTGTTGTAGTCGTTCCGCTTGTAAATGTCACGGGGACACCAGTTGAAGCGTTAGCTGTTATATAGGCTAATTGTGCCGCTGTTGGCGTTCTTGCTTCAAGATTTGCCGTTGTTGCTAGATTTGCAAGTGTGCCGGGTAGCGTCGTTGCTGTATCGACTAGAATTGCATCAACATCTAATTGCATATTGTCCTGTTTTGCTTCTGTTGCAAAGCCTGTAGCCGTTAACCAATTTCCTTGATTTAAATGTAACTCATTCGTGTCAGCTAAAATAGCAGCAATAGAAGTGTTATCTGGCGCAATAGTATTAAAACCTGTCGCTGTAACGCTTGCAGCGAATTGGGTATCCATGTTAGCAGTCGCTAGACCAACCGCTGATCTAATTCCTGCAGCATCTAGCGAAACGGTTAACCCTGCATCTGCAATTGCTTGATCTGCTTCTGTGTTAATCGCATCTAAATTAATGAACGCTCTCTCACTTAGATTCGCCATTCCCGCTGTGTTATCTGTCTTAGTGCCTACACCCCTCAAACTGACAGAAGCATTTATGTTATTACTCGCGTCAAATATTACTTGCCCGCCTGCGAGATTAACAGTTAGATTGTGGCTCGCCGATAAGCCTCTCAAGTCTACGCCGCCTTTGTGGCCGTTCATTACTAGCGTTCCAGCCGCGCCAGACGCTCTGACAATCGGCGCGCCAGACCCGGCAACCAAAGAATAACTGTCGATTAATACATTGTCGTTACTTGTATCTAGCGTTATATCGTCAACTATACCGCACCCAATCCCAAAGATATTAAGCGTTGTAATGCCTGCGCCTGTAACATCCTGTAACGCGCAATCATAAGCCTGAAATCTAGCGCCAATGTGCAAGCCCTCTATTGTTACATTGTGAAACATAGAGCGACTAACATCTTGCGACCCTAAATTTATAGTGTTTGCTGTTTTTTCTCCTGATCCGCAAAAAACCCAATCCGCATGGGCGGCGGCAAGCGTAAATGATGAATTTCCATCTAAATAATAAACCTTGCTTCCAATAGCGTCCGCAATTGTCCTTGCTGCTGCGAGCGTAGACACTGGGTTTCCGTGAATGCCGTCAACTCCTCTGACTGTGTTAGTATTTACAGCGGTACTGTCAACGTGAACACCAAAGCCGAATTGACCCAAATAACCGTTATCTATTGAATAATTTGAGATGTTTGTTAGTGATGCTGTGTGATCTGCTGTTTGAGCTGTAGAAGCCGTGTCGAGGTCGAAAGCGTGTTCTGCGCTTGCATTACCGTATGTTTCTATTCCTAAGCTGATATCTAACCAAACCTTTGTTGCTGTTTGATCAATGATATAAACCCTTATTCTAGCTGCTGTGAATTCTGCAGCAGTTAGAATAAGTGAATAACCTGTACCCTCAGCGGTCGGTAAATTAGTCGTGTTAGCTTCTAGCCCTTCATCTTTCATAATCACTACATCGCCAGCGGCAAAAGTGGCATTAGCTATTAAGTCTACTCCGTCGGGAGCGACTAAATCGAAAGTGACTGTCTTTGCTTGTCCGTATTTGCCTAAAATCATATTAATAGCCCATGTGTCTGCGTCTCAACGCTGCTATGCTAGATACTCCAGTTTCAATAGTCATATTATACACCTGAATCGTCATTGTTGCAGTAGTCATGTTGATTGTAGTAATAGACTCGAATATCTGATACTCGTCAGCCTCGCCCATCATCATTAGATTGCCTGACGGAAGTATTGCAACACCCTCCATTTGAGTTAATGCTGTATTGGCCACCTCAGCAACTACCGAGCCGTCAGTAACATCAACTTGCAAAATCTTTTGACCAGTGTGTGATGCTATCAAGACATTACCTGAATCGTGATCAAAATCTATACTTGATAAATCAAATGTCGCCCCGGTTGCTCCGTAAGACGCAAATTCAACTTCCGGATCCCAAGGTTGAGAGATGTAATCATCCAATGACCACCCATCCGCATCATCAGCATCATTATAAGCATAAGCCGTTGATGTATCTCCGAATCTGCCAAGAACTCCCGGCCTTAGCACTTTAAAAAACCCTCTATCAGTGCTAGCTTGCTCACCCTCTCCAACAATGTAAAATATTTGATTAGCTCTGTCGAAACAGATGCCCTCTGGACCACTATTTGTATCTGCAGCATTAGCCGCAATCGTAAATTCTTGCTTAGATGTTGCAGCCAATCCGTCAGGCCAGTCATATATATTAAACTGATATCTGCCGCCGTCTTCTGAGCAAGTCGCGAACTCGCCGCCGCCCATGTCGCAAATCCCTTCGCAGTCTGATCCGTCAAAGTTCAGAGTGATTGTTTTTGTTGCAGTGCCGTAGCTTCCTAAACCATAGACGTCAGCTGTTGCGCTTCCGTTTCTGATTGTGATTAGCTCGTCAGTTTCATCCCTATAAGTTGCATCGGAAGTGTTTGACCCGCCTGCTCCAAAATTAGATACACCGCTTCCAACTAATTCATAGTTGTCTACTGTGTTGATGAGGGATGCTATATTAGATGCTAGTACAAACATGTTGAAACTATTGATCGATATAGTCTCTATTGTCATATTAGCTGTCACATCTGCTGAGAATTTTTTAATAACGAAGACGTGATGAACGCCATCGCCATCGGCTGACTCAGAAGCTTGTACAGTTTGACCGGCTAGAGTGCTTGTTACGTCCCTGGTCCATACAGCGGTCGTTCTTCGGGCTGGGCTTGTTACTAGATTTATGCTCGATCTCTGTGTGAAGTTTGTCGGATCAGTCCAACTTATTGCTGCGCCTCCTCTTCCATGATGTCGAACATATACGACAGTATCCCCATTCTCAGCATCGTAAGTCAAGCTCGGCTCAGTCGTTCCAGAACCCGAATAAGTGCCGCCTGACGTGCTAGAGATGCTCCCCGCGTCATCTACAGTAAAAGCATATCCAGCCTCATTTAGACGAGAGCTAGACCATGCCAGACTACATGTTTGACTTGCCGTTCCGGGAGTTAACAAAAAAGCTGATGCAATTGTGGGGTCACCGCTACCCGCCAAACCTACTGATTGATCTGAATTGGCAACTTCTGACATTGAAGTCCCGCCAAAATCTTGACCGCTAACCGTGGCAGTACCAACACCTGTTGCGCTAGCAACCCATAACAGCATTGTGTTAGTGCCGCTAGCAGGCGTGTAAGCTGCCGATGGATTAGTAGTAGCCCCGGAAACAAAAGTCATTTTAGTTTATCGTCAGTGTGAAAACGCCCGAAGGATTAGCAACGAGTTTTATTTTGCCGCCAACCATAGATATTGCCGTTACCCCAGCATCGGTCGTTAGATCTGTGAACCCTACTGCATCTCTAGTACTTGCGTGAGTATCGTTGACAATTAGCGCTGCTTTAATATTTGTGGGGCTTGATGCTGCTGCTGCCCACTCCGGATCGTTAGTGAAATCAAAAGTGCCTACTCCGCCAACTTCTGTCCAACTTTCAGTTAATGCTATCCCGCCTGCTGTATAGCTTCCGCCTGCCGAGCATTCCGTGTAATCTGCCCTGTCCGGTGATGCGTCTGCTGCGGTTGGGAGCGTTGTTATTAATATAACTGAAAAGCTATCACTTCCCATGCTATGATCGCCATTTCCAAGATTCAACGCAAATTCCTCAAATAATGTAAAGTCACCTTGAGCCATCATTTTTCCTCATTAATTTTTATGCGCCGCGTTATGCGCTTTAACATCTGATTTGATTTTATCATGCATTATAACGCATGAATTTTGATTTCTCGCTATCTTTGAGCCGATTTCATTAGTCATTAAGTCTTTTTCTTCTTCTGTGAACTTTTCAAAAATACAATTATCTGACAACTTAAACGAATTGTGAACATCTACATAAGTAGCGCAAGAGCTTAAGCTCATCACTAGAAAGATTAGTAACAGTTTATAATTCATGCTGCATTATACCATTATTTCTAGCTATTTCTAATTATCTTTAAAATAACGCTTGCGTTATATAACGATTGTGTTATTATAGCTGCAAGTCGAGGGAAAAGCCCGAAACACAAAGAGGATAGAGAAATGAAAATATCAAAAGAAATAACAAATAGACTAGAAAAAAACAATGGACGTTACTTAATGACTACAACTGTATGGAACGTGCACAATTCGGGACTTGGCGATAGTAAAGCAAGCAATGTTAGAATCGCTGTGGATGCTTTGTTTGCTAAGTTTCCAAAAATATCAAATATCTACGTTGAGGTTGGCGCTAAAGGAAGAAGTCAGCATTCTGCTAGTGAAGTTCTTATATTTGACTCATCAAGAATGAATAAAGCTGATTTAGAAAACGCGCGCATTAAATATTCAGGCGCGCATTTCGTTAGATAGCTACTTACAAAAAATATGGGATAAAGAAATGAAACTATCAGAATTTGAAAAAAGATACGAGTCTCGCGCTAAATGCGCGGATGCTCTAGGAGTATCATATCAGAGTTTTACAAATATGTGTGCACGAAAAACAGAAGTTGAAGAGCTTAAGAACGGGGATTGGATTGTTGTGAATCGGCTAACTAAAAGATTTGTGCGAGACGATACAGCTAGATAGTGTCTTTCCAATCATCTCCAGTATTTTTCTTTAATCGCTCTTTCTTGATCTCTTCTGATTGAGTTTGAGCCTTGCTTTCTTCTTCTTGTATTTCGTCAAGTTTTTCATGTTTAGCGTTTTCCTCTTTTAAGCTTTTGTTGCGCATTAAAAGAAATTTAATAGCTATTCCCATTGCTGCAAATATTATAGCTGCGAACGCGTATAGTTTAGCTTTTATTGTTGCAAACAATTACTTATTCTCTAAGCTTTCAGTAGTTACTTTGCGCAAATATACGCCAATTATTCCGATTAAAAACGCTACAACACCATAACTTGCGCCCAAATTATCTTTAACTAGCACGAGATTATCTTGAGCGTAGCTAAGTAAAACCATGATTAAAGGAATGCCTGTAGTATTAAACCAAATTGTTTTAGATTTTAGATATTTTTCCATTAGTAACTCCAAATATGAGGGCGTGGACGATTGCCGGCCTCTTTTAAATCATCAAGATGAATAAATCTACCATGCCCTTTTTGTTTAACGCCTATTCCAGTAAATCCGTATTTCTTAGCGTTTGATATAACTATGTAAGCTTGTTTGTGTGTTAATGCAATGTCTACAGCTTGTCCGGTTGAATGAGTTTGAGTATAGCCTTTTTTCTTGTTATATGATTCACATCGATAGCCTGAGTTTATTTTAAATGGAAATCCACAAAAGTCCCGTAAGTTATTTAATCTTAATAATGTAGCTTGCTTGAATTTATATTCCCCGCAGCATTTACAGCTTAATTCTTCATCTGTGAAATAGCTTTTCATATAACAAAAACTCCTACTAGCAAGGCCGTTACCACCGATCCGAATATACCGCCTATCCATTTCCAGCGGTCTTTGTTATTTGTCATTCTTTCATTTAAAATCAAAACAGTGTCAGCCGTTGCTTTAATTGTAGCACCCTGTTCTTTTTGAGTTTCTTCAATTCTTTCCATTCTTGCGTTGTCAGCTTCGCGGTCTTTCTTTGACTCTATGTGTGAGGCCGTCAATTGCTGAACCGAATCTACTAGCGTATCTAGCTTAGTATCTGTCCTTTTTGATTGTTCGACGAAGCTTGTTAACATTTGCTTCATGACGCCTATCTCGCTGTCTTTTTCGCTCATGCCACACGCCCATTACGTACCCGCCAGCTACCGAAAATAAAGCCACCGAAATTAGCAAAATTAGAATTTCCGGCTTTAATAATTCGTTGAACATAGCCTGTTATCCCTAGCATGTAAATCAATTCTAATAGCATTATAAAACCCATGTTAAACTTGTAATTTGAATAAAAATCGTAACTTGTCGATGCTACGTACTGACTTGCTGTCAACATATTATACGTTAGATTTAAGAATACCAGGCCAACAATAACGCGATGCGCTTTATATCTGTAAAGCATCATTATAACGCAAGTTTGGATAAAAATGTAGATAAGGTAAATTAGAGAGGAGTTTTCACTTCTAACATCAAGAAGAAGAAAGTTGTACGCAAAAAAGCAAGCAAGAAATTCAAATGCTACTATTGCCGACAGCACTCTAAACTCTTTACTTGCTAATATTGAAAACGTAACAGCCAGAGCCAAGCAGGCTAGATCAAACATTATTTCTTAGGCTTTGGTGGATCGTCTTGCCCAGTACCGCCAACGTAAAACTTATTCATAAATCACCTCTTTAGTTTAGAATATACATTATAACCTTTTTTACAGGCAAAAAAAAGCCGCGCAATTAAGGCGGCTAATGCCTCGCTTATAATCAGGCGCTAACTAGCTTTGTGTTATGCGTCTTCATGTTGAACACACCCGAAATCTGGTAGCGTTTTCAGCTCTGCGAAACAGTCGCTGACATCTTGAACGAATGCTAGTTTTTTATCGTAGTCAGGCTTTAGCTTGCGCGTATCGTACTCATCATCATCAACCCACTCTGTAGCATCCCAGAATTGAACAACCGCTTTACATTTCCCAGTTCCGGGCACTTCACCATGTTCGCTATTAGGCTTTTCCCAATATTTACATGTTTTGCATAGCTCCATTTTTAACCTCTCTAGCCAGCCTTTCCGCTTGCTCGACTGTTCTGATAGTAATAAATTGACCTTTCCAGGTATCAACAAATTCGACTTGATTCTTGTTTAAGACCTTATCCGGCATCTTGACCTCGACTAGATAATTCCTTTTATTGTATCCGATTAACAAATCTAATGGCTTGTCTAATCTGTAGACGCTCAAACCATGAGACTCTAATTCTTTCACAATCTCTTTTTCGTTAGCGTCGCGTTTCGCATCCCATCTGTGCAAGCTCATAAACTAAACCCCCTCTCCAAGATTATATTATACTCGAATTCTTCCATCGGTTTACGATTAAATTCTCGCTGATATTTGTTGATTAATACTATGTACAGCTCTTTTTGAGTCCCCCACGCTTTTTCAAAAGACAGCTTGTGGGTATGTATTCCGCAATCCCCTTGATGATAGTAATAGCTAAGCGGCAAAACCATCCATTCCCCAGGCTTAGCAACGCCTTTTAGCTTAAACCTGCTGCCGCGTATATGGTGAATGCTTGCCGAATTTCCGGATATTATACAACCTAAACCCCTACACCAACCATGGAAATTCTGCTGCTTTTTATTTGGGTTGCCATTCATTTGTGTTTAGCTGCCATTGCCTATCTTTTCCCGTTAAAGTGAATTCGCATCTGGGCGTAATCGTACTGGCTCATAATAATTTGAGTGTCCACGCGAACTATATCCACATAACGATCTGCATGCTCTTTGCATAGTTCGGCAAATTTTTCCAACTCATAACTATCAATAGAATGCAGGTATTTATGTGGGACTCCGTCAACTCTAATCTGATATTGAGAGTGACTTGTTTGATGTATTTTTTCGCCCATCTATCTTTTCCTTTATTTGTCCAAAAAGTTTTTAATTCTGTTTTTCTCATACTCTCGACCAAGTTTGAAACTATCCTCTACTGCATCAATAAGATTTTTATATAAATGCTTTTGGTATTCATTACTGTTTTGATTAAGCTCGCCTAGCTCAACTGTTAATACGTATTTGCCACCTATTTTTATATCAAGAGTACCTTCGTCATAATTGCCTTTGCTTGAAATTGGATGTGTCATTTGTCTTCCCCTTTTTGTTATTTCAGTAGTATTGGTCATGTAAGTTTTAGGCATTGAATTATTAGCTTCTACAATACATTTATTGCAAACCGTAGCAAATCTGAATGGATAGAATGCGGTTTTGCAGCATGTACAAAGTGTCGGGGTTTGACCCTCAATAACACTCATCATCTTTTCCTTTAAGTTAATATTTATATTGTGGAGGTGGCACATATTGACCGTGCGAGCCTAAAAAATTTATACAGGCATCAATATACCAACTCATTTCGTCAACTTTCATTTTAGCAATCGATTTTCTTATCTCAAAAATCTCACCCATTATTTCTTTGTAAATTGGGCTTGTGCATTTACTTTTTAAAAACATATCCGCTTGCTCGCTTGTTAAGCCCTGCCAATCCATAGCCACACGAATAACTATTGACCAATAATACCCGAGCTGCGCTAACGACTTACTTTTTCTGTAAGGCTTAATGACGCATTCATACTCTGATTTCTCGTCAATCTTTAAAGCTGTAACAAAATCAATAATGGCTTTTTTGTGAGCCTCGGAGTTTTGATGTCTAATTAATTGTTTCATTTTTACTCAACTTAAACAGTTTGTAAAACCAAACGCGCTTTCCGTTTATCACTCTAATTAGCGAAAATTTCTCGTAACCCTCTTTTGCTAGTCTTGCCCTGTCTCTAAGCCTTGCGCTAATTGCTGCTTGTGAGTCGTGAACTCCGAACCGGTTAAAGCATTCAGTTTCGATTTCTCGCAAAGTCAAGTACTTACGTTTAGCGACTGATAATACTCTAGTAAATTGTCCCATTTTTTTAACCCCTATTTAAAAAGGAATTGAGCTGTCTTCAAAGTCGTCAAAATTGTTGGCGGGTTGTGGTGATTGCTGCCCGCCGACAGCATTGTTAGAACCCTGGGAACTCCCTGAGTTTTCAGCCCCACCACTTGAACCTAACATTTGCATGACTCCGTTAAACCCATCGACGATAATTTCAGTGCTATATTTATCCTGACCGCTTGCCTTGTCTTGATACTTTCTAGTCTGAAGCTTTCCCTCGATATAAATTTGTGAGCCTTTGGTTAAATACTCTCCCGCTATTTCTGCGAGCTTGCCAAATATTGACACCTTGTGCCATTCGATTTTTTCTTGTGGCTGTCCAGTTTGTTTATCCTTCCAACTTTCGCTTGTCGCAACACTAATATTGGTTATTGCCGAACCGGATGGAGTGAATCTAGTTTCAGGGTCTTGCCCTAACCGACCAACAATTATCGCTTTATTAATTCCTCTTTGACTCATTACTCATCACCCTCCAAATTTTCCACCCAGGACTTTAATTCTTCTTTAGTTTTAAATTCATTAACATGATCTGCAACAATTCTCTTAAATCTTATTACGCAAAAAGCTATAAACATCAAACCGGTTACGAAAGTCCACCAAGTGCTATCGCCGCTAATATAAACACAAAACGATACCATTACTGCCGTGACGACATCTTTAAAAATTGATTGTGCGACCGTTTCATTTTTAACAAATACTGCAAATTTAACCTCACTCATATTAACCACCTTTCGATAATTTATTGTAAACCTCGGAGGCATGATCATAACATTTCATCAAGTCAACACCCTTGCCCCATCTTCTTTTTGCGTAAGTGTCCAGCCAAAATCTAAGCTTTTGTTTGCGCTCGCTTAATGTCTGAATTCTGCCTGACACCGCCCGAAGCTCTGTTGAAGACATATAGTTTATAGCGTCTATTTCGTCGCCTGTATTCCAAGCTTGATTTGTTATTGATTTATCCATTATTTACCCCTTATTTAATTATTTAACTAGTCGCTATATCGGACTTTGCAAGCCGATAAGCTTGGTGTTATGTTGCTCGTTTATTCCACATTGCAATAGCTTCATTTCTAGCAACATCAATAAAACTATCACCATATTTAATATTTACTTCATCCCATGAATTATGTGCGTCTTCTCTGTTTGGGCTTTCGCCATACTCGAAGCAATCAATAATCTGTATCGAGATAGTGGCAACTCCGCAACCTTCACAGCCAGCGTCATAGCATGTGCCATACACATCCTTTATCTCAGGAAAAACAGGCTCACTACCGCAGAAAGGGCAACATAACAACACGTTCAAATCTGACTCGCTACACTTCGTTTCGCTCACAATTTAACTCCCACGTTAAATCTATTTAATTATTAACCCTGCTATACCGGTAATTAATTTAGCCCCGTAAACATCATTTCCAGCTTTTAGCTCCGCTTTTATAGAATTTTTATCAGGCGTTATTACTTCTTTGCGTGTTATATATTCTTCATTAAGTAGTTTTGGATCTTCAATCTCAACTATTTGACTAGGCTTTCTAAGTGTTATTTTAAATTCAGGGCATTCAATTTTTTTAATATTACAACTTTCCATATTGAAACGTAAATAATCCTTTAGGTTTTTTGATTGCTTCTCAGCAATCAAGCGTCTAGCCTTAATTTTGTTTTCAGCATCTTTCAATTGCTGAATATCACTATCAAGATTTAAAAAGTAAGCAGCCACGTTTTTGCTTTTTTCTTCAATCTCGCCCTCTATTGCCTCAAGCGTGTCATGATAAGCTTCATCATCTTGATCGATGTTAGTCAATGCTAGTTGATAGTTATCTGTTATTTCGTATAGTTTCATTTTTTATTCTCCAAGTGCTTTTATTTTATCTTGAGTTGCTTTTGATATTGCGAACCCTTTATTTTTTAAAGCGTCAATAATACCTTGTGGCGTTTGTTTCCCAGATTTTATTTTTTCAACCATTGTGGCTTTTTGTTTGTCAAAGTCGTTATACCATTTAGTCTCGCAAACAACATTCTGACTTGGTTGCGTATTCTCTGACGACGCGCTATTAATCGTATCTGAGTCTTTAACGTCATCAATACAAAACATTCCATTAGCCGCGTACTTTCTAGCGTAAGAGCTAGCCGATCCGGTTAACTGTGATGAGTCGTATTTCTTTTTATCCATCACCTCTCTAGCGAAGGCTTTCGTTTTTATGCTGTTGTTGCCATCAGATAGTGTAGCTGTACTTTCAACATACAGCTGGTCGCCGATACTTTTAACCTCATCAGAAAATGTTAACGTCAAACCGTTAAGCAACGGCTTTACAGAATCCATAATATCTTCTAGATTCCTATACATATAACCACCAAAATCGTTCGGTCTTGTTTTTGGTACTTTTAGCTCGATCTGTATTTTTGCAAGCCTTTCATTTAATTCCATTTCATAGCCCCCGCACTCTCTTGCTCGTGATAAAGCTTTCCATACGCATGAATCACATTATTAAAATCGATACCTTGCAGCTCTGCTGACCGTTGCGCCTGCTCTTGATCGTATAAACCATCAAACCAAGCGTTTGCTAAATGATTTTCACACTCTTTTGACTCGCCCATTACTGTATCCCCGTCACTAAAAAGCAGATTAATAATATAAGACTAAATTGCGTAAATGTTAAGTTTTCTAAGTAAGTTATTATCTTGTCTATTGACTTCATAATTCAATCATCCCGCCATTATTCGGATATACGCCATCTTTCGTTACATCGTATATCGTTAATATATAGACATTCCCAACTATATCGCCACCCTTTCCAGCCTCATAATCTTCATCACTCAGTGGAATAGCGCAATACACAAATGGATCAATGACAATAATATCTCCATTTAACAATATACCTTTGCACGTGTTGCTTTCTTTATCATATTCCGCAATCTCAACCCTTAATGCAATCACCTTCATTCTCCTTAGTTATTTATAACTAGCCGCTAAACAGACTCGTTATACTCGCTTATTAGCTTTGCATTATATTCACTCGGCAAGTTCTACAAACGCAACACAATGATTATTAAAATCGCCATCTCCTTTTGCGTGAATCTCCCACTTGATACCACTTTCATCAACTCCTTCAGCATAAGTGCCATCAACAAAAGTTATTTCTAAACTTGTGTTGTGGTTATCGATCCAGTCACACATTGTTGTCTGATTATTTGCATGTGGTTCTTCAGTACGCCAGTAGTAATTTTCCATGGCTCCTCCAGATCGTGAATATAACCATTCCTTGCAGCGGACAAGCCGCTGAAGGCGGCTGTTATTTGGACGCTATATATCTTTCTTTTAAATACTGCTCAACTTGACTATCATCATAATCAATAATTTCCCAATCACAGTTTATAGTTAAATCGCAAAATGACACTTCTTCATTAGATGTATCGTAATTTTCTGGATTGCGTCTATCACCAGAATTATAATCTACACGACCGTCGATATTCAAATCCTCTACCGGGATTCTTACTGTTACGTCTATGAACTTTTGCATTGTTATCCGCCTTTGCTTTTATAACTTAAAACTAGTATAATCTCGTTTAGAATTAATTGCAAGTTATTTTTATATTTATTTTTTGGAGTAAAGAATGAAAAACAAGGCCGTACAGTTAGAAAGCGATACAAACGAAAAGCTAGATGATATTTCAAGCTCAAGAAGAGAAGCTAGAAACCTCGCATGGCGCAAAAAAGACATAGTTGCAGAGCTTATTAATGCGCTTTATAAAAAAGAGATTAAATAAATCTACAGCCTTTAACATGATTAACAGTTTTTACAAATTGTGCCGATTTAGCAGACTCTTTGCCATCAATTAACAGCGTCTTTCTCCATGCTCTAGCATGAGATTCATCTATATCTTTAAATAGATAGTTGTGGAATTGCTTGTTATTCATCCGAACCGTTCTTTTTCGTTACCAAGCCTTTTGATAATATCAACGTTATTAACAATCTTGTAACTGTCAAATATAAACTCGCCACCCATCCGCCAGCATCTAACATGCTTGCCATTATAGTTAGCTAGATAGCTTGTTCTATCTTCTAGAAACAGAGGCGGCTGATTCACTCCGCTTGATCCATTAGGCTTTTAGGAAGGCTTATAGTCAGGGTGCCGCCACAATTTAAAACAGCCAGCATCTCGGCTGTGGGGTTTATTTTGTATGACTCAACATCTCCCGCACTTTCTTTGTATAAATCAATTGTTGAGTATGTGCACTGAAGATTTTCTTTAAGTTCTGCTATCTCTTTGCCTTTTTGAGTAAGTTTAACGCCGAACCCGAAATACGCGTGATCATACTCTTTGATTATTTTCTTCTTAGTCATTTGCATTAATTTATAATTTGGTATTTTATTTGGGATACTCATTTTATCTATCTCCTATAATAATTTGGGCATGGCATTTCTTTTCTAGGCTCTATCCAGCTTTGCATATAACCGCTTTTAGCTGTAAATCTATAACACGTTTTGCATTGCTTGTTATCTTTATTGCCTTTACACTTTGATATGTCAGTCATTTTATTTCCTTTGGCTAAAAAATCCACCGCAAATTTATATTCATAGAAACCGCGTCTATTTATTGTTTGCACACATCTTGCCGCTTGCACTTGTGGAGTTAATTTGTATATAACTGTTTTCATTAATCCACTCTCAAGATTCTCAATTTTGTTGAACTATTTCTATTTAGGAAACAGTTCGACTCACTCTATTTTAGACGCTGCCCAATCAGGTTCTTTCACATTAACCTCCCCTCCCTCACTTTTCGGCGCATCTTCACGCCTCACGTTATCACTTCTAAACTTTTCGATTAACTCTTGTCGATTGCCTCCCCATCTGATGCAGCATAGATGAGCGTTTAACTCTAGTTGCTTTTCAGATTGTTTGTATTTTATTGGTTCTTTCATACTCCAGACTCCTTTTTTATTCGCTCTCTGCCAGACTCAGCCATTTTAATATACTCGTCTTTAGTGTGAGGCTGTATAGCTGGTACGTGCAGCTTGTAGGCTTGTTCATTAACTCTTGATGCTGTCTTTTTAGACCATTTGACAAACTGGCCGATTGACGGAAAAAACGCGCTGTCGTGATTTCTAGCGCATTTCAACGCTCTTTGTATTTGCTCTTGAGTTGTTATATTTTCATCAATTAAAGTTTCAAGCCAAAGCGATTTTGTTAAGTTAAACTCGTTCTCAGTTTTAAAGTTTTGCCGCCATGCTGGGAATATTAGTTTTAAGTTATGAAAAACAAGGTTGATAAAAGCGCTTGATTCTTCACGTTTAGCATTACAGTCAGTTTTCCCGATTTCTGATTTTGTTTGGTTAATTAAATCGTTCATTGATTTCATATCAAAACATCGCCTTTTGTCTAGTTGAATCGTCAAATCTCTGTTGCGCCTCTTTAAAATAATCTTCATCTAACTCGCACCCCACAAAGTCAAACCCGCTGTAATGAGCCGCTATTGCACTTGATCCGCTACCTAAATGAGTGTCGAGTATTTTGTCGCCTTCTTTTGCGTAGTTTTTTAACAACCAATCATAAAGTTTTACAGGTTTTTGCGTTGGATGGATTTTTCCTGTAGAGTCGCCTTGAGCAGATCTAGCTCTTTGGAATATTTTTGTGTTTTTGTTAAAGCTAGTCCACGCCAGTTCGCCATCTGCAAAATCGCTATTATAGTCTTTTTTGTCCCACATAATCATACATCTAGTATTGAAAAGATAATCCAAAAAATAATTACCGCCCCATATTATTTGATTTTTACTAACCCTTAATAGCTCTATGAAATAACTTTCTGGCGGTATCGACTTATCCCAGTTTTTTCTTTTCATATCGCCTTTATCAATAGCACTTCCTTTACCCATTGTCATATTAGCCGCATCTATCCCATAAGGAGGATCAACAATAGCCAAATCAAATGCGTTGTCGTCTAGCGTTTTCATATATTCCATGCAGTCAATGTTTAATAGCTCTATCATATTATAATCCCATGATTTTGATTAACCCAGTCCGTACTTGTATCGCTAAAATCTTGAGTTTCTTTTTTTACCCACTCAGCATCAAATCCGCTCCAGCTTTTAGCCGCTGCCATTTCTGCCGCTTGTTGTGCAGTTAGCCCTGATATGTTTATTTGTTTAACAAGTCGATTAAATGCTGTTTGCGTATTAGCGGCTTTTTTCTTTCTTCTGACTTCTAGCCAGTCTTTAGCTGTTTGCTCGCTTACTCCAAGATTTAATAATTCCGATTTAAAATTAAACTTTGGAGTTTTAGCGACTATGTCTTTTATTGGTTTATTGACTGACTTAATGCTTTGCTTGATCAATCTATTAAGATAATCAGAATCCGATCTATCATCCTTGATAGCTTCGGAATGAATGAATTCAATAACGCTTTCATCTAAACTGTATGTTTTTATTTTTTTCATTGCAAGCCTTTAGTTTGTTTGCGTTTTCATTAGTCATACCTAGACCTAGACCTAGACCCAGACCTAGACCTAGACCTAGACCCAGACCCAGACCCAGACCTAGACCCAGACCAAGAAATAGACCTAGACCCAGACCAAGACCCAGACCCAGACCTAGACCATTTTTGCTTTTTACCGCGAATCATTTTAATATCCCGAAAGATTCTATACAGTTGACTTGGATATATAGCTGATTTGGTAGACTTTGCGAATCAGCCCACTCTTTATCTCCGAAATCACCAGTTTCGTAAACAATAGAAGGCTTTTCTAAAAGAACGCAAGTATCGTTCACGCCAACAAGTTTTCCTGTGTAAATGTAATTCAAGCTAAATATAGTTATAACCTCATCTATCAAAGCTAAGAACCCTTCATTTTCTACTTCAACTATCTGCACTGATTTTTTCATTTTTCTTTCCTTTTTGTTAGTGTTATTAAATCTTAATAGGTATTGTTAACATAGTCAAGCGGTTATTGCTTTCTATTTCATCTTTACTGTTAAATTATTTAATCCATGATTTAATCAAATCTTACATTACATTTATTTTAGACAATACTAGTCATTAGACCTTGTGTTGATATAAGGCTAATTCTATATTCCTATCACTCGCAATATGCAGAACAGTTTTTAGAGTTGTCGCTCCGATATCTAACTTATGATAGTTAGCACATCAACGTAACCTGCTTTATCCACGGTCTAAATGTTGTAATGATAGATAGATCTAAAATATTTAATTGTATGGCATTTAAAGCCTGCGCGGCATTCAAATTCATTTTTGCTGATAAAGAATCAATTATCTGAAGGACTTTGAGTTGGTGCATCGAGGCGGATTCGAACCGCTCCTTCTTTCGCTTATGAGGCGACTGCTTTACCGGTTAAGCTATCGATGCTTATCAACTATTCTGAAGAATTTTAGGCAATAAAAAAGCCCTTAAAGCAAACCTCAGTTGAAACAGCCGACTAGTACCAGTAAACGATTAAACTAAGGCTCTGAAATTTGCTTTAAAGACTCTCATTGTTTACTGGTTTTCTTGACGCCGGTTTCATTCAGCTATTTAATTATAACAAACTATCGCTATAAGTAAAACTATTTCTCCTTTAGTTGTGTACGTTATTTATTTTATCAATCTCAGTTAATATCTCACGCACAATGCGCCTTTCTTTTTCGCCCCGGTTCGGATTGTCGAATGATTTGATTGTTGTTGTGATTAGAGTTAATTTTTCTTTATGACAGCAAGTTTTAACTGACTGACATAATAGCCCCACTTCATTGATGTTTGAGACGATCATTTATAGTTGCTCACACACACAAAAACAGTGACATTCTCTTTTGAATGATATGCTGTTGTTTTAGTTTCTAAATCCCTCTCAGCGCAAGGATTTACTTTTTTGCTCGGAATAAGTGACGAGACAATCAATAGAAGCATTGCGATTGTGAATAATACGCTTACTATTACTTTTAGTTTAACTGCTGAATTAACATGCTTCATTTTGCTAGCTCCTTTAGTAGTGCGTCTGCCATCCTTACCGCTGTAGACTCTGCGCTACACGGCCAATGGTGCGGCGGGTAATCATTCGTTCGACAATCTCCAATATTGGCCGCGCTTCCAGAGCATATAGAAGCCATCAACTCAAGGGCGAAATGCTCTCGCTTTGTTAAGCCCATAAAACGTAACGGCTGATTCGGATCGCCATTTTGAATAGTGGCGCTCACCGGAGTGTCTCCATTTTTCATTTTAACACCCTATCGAAATTGTAAATAATTTAAACACGGCCAACGCAAACCCACCAACAAATACAAGCACGATGGCGGCGGCTGTAATAACGCCCACTTTATCTCTAATCTTATTCATAATATCTTAACCTCGTCTTAATGTTGTCATTCATTTTCTTTCTCAATCTCATCAGCTAAAAATAAACAAAATCTTCTTCTACATTTACCATATTTATTATCATACCATTTTAGTAAATTATGATAAGCATCTCTCGCATCCAGCTCGTCTGAAATCGGATATTTAATACTTCCCGAATACTCGGGGAATTTATCTGCATATTTAGCACACAAATCCATTCCATTAATTTTATTATTTGATATATACATGATGTTGCGACAAACTCCATCATTTTTAAGTGCTGGTGTCTCTCCATTTCCCCATCTTCTAAGATGTTTAACTAAATTTCTATATCTCCAATAAGATATAGTGAAATATTTTAAAATATTCATTTCATCACTCCACAAGGGCTTGTTGTTCTGTCAGGGTTTACGACTTCCATCTTGTCAGCAACCTCTTCATATCTGCATCCATAAATATCCCAGTTTGCATCAACGATCGTAATGCCAACGCTGTCCGTAGCAACTATTGAGTGATTGCTAAAATCCTTTTTATATCTAACCACAGGATAAGGAATAGGGACAGTGTCAATCGTCCAAGGGATTAATTTAGGCTCTTCTTTTTTGATGTAATATTCCCAAGTGTGCAAAGTCTCCCCATCTGTCTCGACAACATAAAGACCTTTTTTTGTCATGCCTACAATGCGGTGCGTGCCGACTGCGTAATGCAGCATTGACGTGCCAACATCAGAACAATAACCCTCATCACCAATATTTAACTCCGTACCGTTTGAATCTTTCATTTTATTCTCCTTGTGCCTGATAGTGATCTGCTATGTAAATCGTATTGTTTTTTAACGACTTATCACAGTGCTTAAATTTAACTCTTATTTCCGGCTTTTCGTAAGCTCTTTTGTCATCGACATAGACCATTTTTTGATCGCCTAAAATAGTAGCCACTTTTAATTCTTTATTGTCAAAGATAACCGACTCACCAACGCTTAGTTTTTGTTTTATGTATTTCATAATTTACCCCTTAATTGCTTCTCATCTTTCTCTAGCTGCTTTAATGCTGCTTGCTTGACGTACTCTGAAAGATTTGGAGTTAAAGCCCATATACGTTTTCTTTCGGCTCTAGAGAATCTTACTGATGTCGGGACTCTCTCTACAAACTTTTGTCGATTATTGCTCATGAAACGCTAACACTCCCGCGACCTAAAGCGCCATCTTGCCACATTTGAATTTTAAAGCTTTCCTTTTTTGCTTGATTGATTGATTTATGGCTGGTATTAGTTGGCGTATCACGAGTTTCGTCAACTATATGGTTTTTAAATCTGTAATGGGTTCTTGTTTTCATTTTCTTTTCCTTTCGTTAGTTTGTATTACTTTTGTATGCTTCAACGATTACAACTATACGCCCAAAGAAATGAGATTGCAAGATTATTTTTTTATAGGATTGCGCCGCGAATGTCGCCGGCTGTTGAGTATGTTACTGTATTTAGATTTTCATCAATCGCAGCGCCGGCGCTACCTGCAGGATAAGCCGAGTTTGTCGTTCCGTCAACGCCCAGATTTCCTCCATTTCCGCCGGGAGTCAAACCAAGAGTTCCGCCTAGACCGCCTAACTCTGTTTCGCCATTGCCGCCATTGACATAGCCGCCAACACCAAAACTACCAGCTAAAGAGCTTGCCCCGCCAGCACCGCCGCCGCCGCCAGCCGCCGAAATTCCTCCGCTGTCACCACCAGCACCGCCGCCGCCGCCGCCGCCTATTACGCCGTTATTAATGATTGTGCAATTCTCTGTGATATTTAAAGCTAGCCCCCCATTACCGCCTCCCGTCCCTGGCGTGGATACGATGATCTGATTCCCACCGTCACCCCCTTTTCCTGTTATAAAGCAGCCAGCATCTATTTGGATCTCAATCGAAAATCCGGCAGGTATTGACGACCAATCGCCCATCTCTATAGCGGGTGTAGATGTCGAAGTAGATCCTATTACTGCGCCAAGCTCGACAACAAATATGGCTACCGTTGTCGCTGTAGGCGTTCCAAACACTGAGTTGAACTTGTCATACAGATTTACGTTAGTTTCATTTGCGCTAAAATAAATAACTTCAGTTGCGTCCGCTTCATCGTCCGGAGCTACTCCGCCATACGTGTATTCAATTGCAGAAAATTTATAATCGTCCGCCTCGCTTGCGCTAGTGATTTGCACTGTTACATCTTTAGATAGACCTGAAAAATCAGTAACGTCTCGATGATTAAGAGCTATATTTTTACCGACCCAAAGCCCGTTCGAACCATCCGAATCTTTTGCATCTAAGCTAAAATTAAACGCTCTAGGAATATCAGAAAATCTACGTCCAATCATTTCAGATAGTTTTTTAGCGCCGGATTTATTCGCTGAATTTATCCACCTTGACGAGATTGTTTCAACGCTATTTGATTTATATTTTGCAATCGAATCGGTATCAATTCTAACGTAGCTTTGTTGATAATTCCCGACATCATCCAGCTTTTCGACGGGATTAAACTGTCCGTAATTTATAAAGACAGTCGAAACTCGCATTTCTGTTTTATCGCTCGTTGATAAATTTATAATGTTATCATTTGAATTCAACGCCGCCGTGGTTGATGGTGGCGCTTTTAGTGCGGTAAATTGAATTTTTCTAGATCTTTCATCCCACCATAAATAATGCGGGGCGGCTTGTGACAACTCTTTTAATATTTTGTTTACGTCGGTTGGCTTAACAATAATTCCGTCTAACAAATAAGACAGATAGTTATCTGTTTCAGTTGCCCAGACTGATGCGTTTATAAAGCTTGAGTTTATGCCAAGAAAGTTTATTAATAAGTCTTTGACTATCTCATCAACTCGTCCATTTGGGTCTAATCGCATTTCATAGCATTGCTGAACAGTGCCATTGATTGCATGAGTTGTTGCTACTGTATTATTTTGTGCGCGCGTCAAAGTTAGCACGTCGGCAAGTCTAGTAAATGACATGACCTCTTTATTGATTAAAACTTTTCCGCTTGCTGCATACTCTAAGTTTCCAACTCCAGCCGGTATGAGTGTTGCCGTGGTGGCGACGGCGGTCAAACTGGCTGATAATGATCCGGTGCTCGGTGCTGGCACTTGCGCTTTTTTTGCGCTAGCCAGTTTGAGCGGGTCTTTAGCTGTTAGTCTTGCTGTTCCGTTTGAAACACTTAGACTATTTATTACATAGTGTCGCGTTTGGAAATTGGCAGCATCATAAGAACCATCATCATTTAAATAACCACTTAAGACGCGCATATCTCGAAATTGATAGTCTGGATTTCTTGCGCGTAATTTAGTCCAAAAAGTCCCTCGCTCTAGCGGGTCATAAGTTCTTTCGTCATAATAAGGGTCGATATCAATATCAGAACTAGGATGATCAACAAGCGTTACACTCGCAGAAGATCGAACGCCAAGCCCGCCTTTCACATCAATTACGGAGGGAGACACGCTAACACTTGAGATGCTCGGTATTGCATCAATCCCAACGGGGTGCGGTGAGCGCGATGTGCAAAATCTATACGTTTTGGCGTTTTTTGTATCTAACGAGCCAGTAAAGGTAAGCGTTTCATCAACAACGCCGGACGACGGTTCTAGTCCTATCGTGTCATCTGTTAGAGAATCAATCTCAAAAGTATTATTATTTGCTGAATTTTTAAACCCTAACGCGGTTACAAAAGATCCAGACTCCATTCCATCGCCTATAAATGAACCACCGTCAAACCTTTTAAAAGTGAACGCTGTCCCATCTACGTCTATTCTTATACCAAAAACTTTGCCGCCTTTACCTCCGTCGTAATTCGCCGTATCTTGGCAAGAAGCGAATGTATTATGACATTTAGCATCACCAGCCCCGGTTGCTGCGCATGGAGATATGCCAAAATTCAACGAGCAAAAATCTAAGTCAATTTCTACAACGTCGATCCGCTCTCTTGAGAATTCTGTTTTTTTAGAATCAAAACTCATAAATCACTATGCGCTCTAACGCTCATTGTTGCCGACATTAAACGATGCCCACCACCCATATTTGATAGAGATATTTGTGAGTCCGCATAAGCAAATGATACCTCTTTTGGATAGAAATCTGGACGCCACTTTATAAAGAAAGGCTTGGTCTGCGCTGACTTTTTAAAATCAAGAAAATCATTTCTCACAAAATCATCATCTAAATGCTGCCAAGAGAAATTTGACGATGTACCTTTTCTGATTATATTTCTACCTAAAAACTGACCGCTATCGCTAAGCTTAGATTGATATTTAATTTCGTCACCCAAAATAAGCGGTGAGTGGCCGCCGTAAATTGGGACTGGCATTTGTAAGTAAGCGCCACAATAGATAACGCCAATTTCGATATCTTTTGACATTGTGCCTGAAAACAATATTTCTTTTACGTCTCTTGAATCGAAAGTAATCATGACGGGATTATTATCAACAAAAGTTATTGATTCTAAGTCTGTATGAGTTCCTAAATCTGCATTAGATGTGGATATTAGAATCGTTTCTCCAATTAAATTGTGAGCCGCTATTCCGATGTAGTTTACGTCTGCATTAACTGTTAACCGCCATCTCACCGACATCGCCCCAGAAGCCTGTGTGTAACGCTCAAACGTGTTCGGGACTAATGCCTTATCACCGGTTGTTATGTTTGATGATGTAAGCAAGTTGTTATAGCCGATTATTGCCCCTCGCGTCTCATTTTTATTAATTGTTATCATTGAGCCTTTCCCACATGTCAGTTTTTAACCAAGGAAAATGATAAGCAAAAGACTTTTCGCTTGTAGTCGCAAACCACACTAGCTCAAATCTAGTTACAGTCTCAAACGATATTTCAATGCCGCCTGATATTTTAATCCTCGGTAAAATTATGATATCTTCATAGCGAGTAAACGCAAACCATATTAAAATTAATTTGTTAAATCGATTCGATTCGTCACAAGGCTTTTGCTGTTTTCTCACTAAAGACCAAATGCCAAACGGTGAAAATATCCACAATAAAAATAATAATTTCATTTAAAATCCGTATAGCCTAGCCCACAATGACCACTATCCCAAGGCTCTATTAAATAATGACACAGGAAGTAAGATAGCTTAACTTGCCAAGGTTTACCGCTTAACAATAGTCGTCTAAGCCTTTCGGACAATGTTAACTCTCTCGGCAACTCCAGGAACATGACAGACCCATAAATCCAATTAAATAAAACGTCGATTATATAGCCAGCAATGGCAATTGCATACAACGGGTAGTGCAGCCATTTCGGAATTTTTTCTTTGTGTTTTTTCCACGTCATCACGTTAGCGAATAAAACCCACAGTACAAAAAAACTAACTACGCCGATAATTATAAAGTCCATGATTTCCCCGCGAATACTTGTAACGCTGATAGATTGAATGGTGTTTTATTTCCACCTTCATCAATTGAATCAGTCATATAATTTAATATTTTCGATGGTAGCTTTTCTTCACTTGTCGCAAAAACACTCCAGCTATCAGGCAGCTCTCCGCCGCCTTGAGCTAGTGCTATTCTGTATTTCCGGTAAGGCTTTGAGCCTGCTATTTCTAGCACTTCATAACCAGCGCATTCTAACAATTCATTTTCTGGAATTTTTAATATAATCATAGTAAAGCGACCTCTTGATCGTGGTTAGCAAAATCCCCGTGAAGCTCTGCACGCTTTCCGATGGCGTACCTGTTTGCATCTTCTGGTGTTTTAAATCCTGATTTATAATGGCATTTTCCGTTGTGCCTGATTGACACGCCGTAATCACTTCGACCTTTAAAGCTTCGAACGTTTTTATACCCGCTTGTATTATTATACTTTTTCCCGACATTCATGTGATTTTGACTTCTTGTGCAAGCTCTAAGGTTTTCTATCCTGTTGTCTATTTTATTGCGATTAATATGATCCACAAATTCTGGAAAATAGCCATGATGATAAAAAAATACAAGCCTATGCAGTCGATACTTCTTGCCTTGAATGGTAGCATATATATATCCTGTAGCTTTATCTTTCGCGCCAATCACGCTGCCAACCTTTGTTCTCCTTTTGTTGGTTGGGTTTTTCCAAACAAGATTTCCGTCTTTTGTGTAATTGCAAATATGCCTTAATTCTTTTTTAGATATTAAATCACTCATAACAGACCAACTTCTTGAGCTGTTAATGCTTCGTCGTAAATTGATAGTCTTTTAACGCGTCCAAACAAGCTTTGCAATGTCCCGTTAGAGCTGCCAACAACAACGTTTGTTGCTGACCCTCCGATATTTGTTATTAAATCAGAGTCAACAGATGCCCCGTCAACATATAGCGTTAAAGTATTAGTGCTCACCGTTGCCGTCATTTTAAATGCTGTATTCGCTATTAATGCGGTTGGACTAGATACATTATTAGATCCGTTTTGAACCAGCGGTCTGCCGCTGGTATTATTCATAGCTCTCATCGACCTATATGTTTCGCCTTCCATATTATAAATATGCTGATTAGTCCCTGCGCCAGAAGCGAAAACACCACCAAGATCAAATACCGAGTGTGTCGAATATATACTCCCTGCATTCGGAATATTACCCGCGCTGGGTAAGCTCAAATTATCCGCACTCCTAACCACCGCCGCCCCTTCTGTTCTTATATAACTTGAAGCAAATGGCAAAGCCTCGCATTGTGCGCCCCATAAGTAAACTGATTTTGTGCCATCAACTCTATCAGGATAAAAATAAATATTATGAGCTGCGTTAACAGCGTCCGATGTCATTTTAACAGATATTCTATATACACCGTCACTCATGTATTCATAATTTGCATTGGATGCCGATCCGCTTAAAGTGTTTGTTGATGGGGCGTCGCCTGTCCAGTTTATTTCTATGAACGCCTCAACAGCCGCCCCACCAGAATCATATAACTCAATCCTTGATTGCGTTGAATCTATATTCTTGACAAATAAAGAAATCGTGTAATCTGTCGATGTGTCGAGTGTCACAGACTGTCTAACGGCTGATCCTACTGTTGACGATGTTAACGTATCCATGCTGTGCGTATCATCTGGCGCATTAGAACTGTTAGCTGTAACGGTTACGCCAGACTTTACCCAAACAACATCATCAAACTCTTCACTTCTTAATAATAAATTAGTGCTAGCCCCTTCAATCAGTGCGCCTTTCGGTAATGCGGTTACTGGATCGTATTCATAGCGTAAAGACTCTGTGAATGTGTCTGTCGTGCTCGTTGATATTGATTTGACGTAAGTTAAAGGCTTAACGCCAAGGTTAACTTGTGATCGACTAAGTAAGACGCCATTTAATCCATTTGTAGTTGCTGTGGTTGAATTGTTGTCATCTGCTAGCATTAATCTAGCATCTCCTGAGATCGCACCAGCATCGCCAATCGAGCAATCATAATACCCGTTTCCAGCATCTTTTATAGATGGCTCGCAAGCTCCGTCAATCGTGCCAATAACGCCTAGTTGCACATTAAACCAAGCACCGTTCGTGTCGGCAGCATCGAATATCTTTACCCAGTCAAATCCGCTTGCTTTTACTCTAAAGCTTACATTGTGATCGGCGGTTGTTGCTGTAACCACTTGAGATATCGACCTAAGCGTTCCGGTTGACGATGGATACAATAACCCGCCGCTAAACGTAGTATTTGTTTTAACCCATGCCGCATTGCTAAAATCTTCACTATAAGTTAATAAATTGGTAACGCTCCCGACGTAATCAGTATCAAGGAAAGTTTCGTACTTATTATTCACAATTCGGCGATTAACAAAGCTTGCGCTTGAGCCTCTTGAGTAAGTGAATAAATCATCGAAAGCAATCGGGATTCCTCTTTGCGCAAAGCATTGACCAGCAAAATCCATATCGACCAAAGGCGTTATAGTGCGAGGCATTAAAGCCGGTGATATAACCGTTTTACTAGTTGGTATTGCTGGGCTTGCCTCAGCTACAACAGTTTTACTTGTTGGAATAGCTGGTGCGCTCTCGGCAATGGTTGTTTTAGCCGTAGGAATAGCTGGGCTAGATTCCGTTACCGTTGTTTTGGTGGATGGTATCGCCGGACTGGTTTCCGTAACGGTCGTTTTTCCCGTAGGTATCGCGGGAGTTGATTCTGCAACCGTCGTTTTGCTGGTTGGTGCGCTTGGATCGGTTGGTGGTATAGTTGTAGCCATTTCTTATCCTCCAGCGAATGACAGCTCTACGCCGTCGCCCGTCTGCTCATTTATTTGTCCGATTAATTGCCTAACTTGATCTGAGCTAAACAGTCCAGAGCCTTGCATATCAATTGTTATATTTCGCTGTGTAGTCGCTTGCTGTGTCGTGCCTTGCTGTGCTTGCGGCTGAGATGATGCGCCGCCAACGCCAGCCGATGGGCTGGGAGCTGATTTTCCAGACCCTCTAATACTGTTAATCATACTGGCAGTGTTTGCGATGCTTGCCGCTGTGTATGCCGCCGCCACTACGGGCGCATATGGTCCACCTACAGACATTCCAGCTTGCCAAGCATCAACAGCCGCTTGCTTACCTTTGATGACAGCTTGAACAATTGCTACAGCTTTCATCATTTTTTCAACTTTTTTAGACCCAGACGCTAAAGCCTGAAATCCTGCCTGTATTCCAGATAGCGTTATTTGCCGTTTAACATCTTCTTCTTTTTGCTTAATTTCAGCCATTTTTTCAGAATGCTGTATTTGCGTTAATTCACCAGCCGCTAAAGAAGCATTGATCATTTCTCTTTGTCTTTGAAGATGAGCCAGCTCCATCTCTTCTTGCTGCATAAACCGCAAGCCCATCGCCTCAAGAAGTCCAATTGTTTCAGCTTCAAAGACTTCAATTTCAGACGATTTTTTTGTGCCAACGCCGCCGCCATCAGT
>Ga0316204_10002897_pt1 | contig 36707 bp, 29 predicted proteins | sample 6monrhotite_MG_2_FD_205661 | JGI IMG/M metagenome (GOLD analysis project Ga0316204, IMG submission 205661) | Microbial mat bacterial communities from mineral coupon in-situ incubated in ocean water Damariscotta River, Maine, United States -... | ecosystem: Environmental > Aquatic > Marine >... | reverse complement strand
CGGCGCCCCCCGCGGCGGCGGCGAGCGCGGCTTCGGGCGCGGCGGACGCGGCGGCTGCGAGCACCGCTTCGTTCGCGGCGGACGGCGCGGCGGCGGTGAGCACGGCTTCGGTCGCGGCGGACAGCGCGGCGGCGGTGAGCGCGGCTTCGGTCGCGGCGGACGCCGCGGCGGCGGTGAGCGCGGCTTCGGCCGTGGCGGGCGCGGCGGCGAGCACGGCTTCGGTCGCGGCGGGCGCGGCGGCGGCGAGCGCGGCTTCGGTCGCGGCGGGCGCGGCGGCGGCGAGCGCGGCTTCGGTCGTGGCGGGCGCGGCGGCGAGCACGGCTTCGGTCGCGGCGGACGCCGCGGCGGCGGTGAGCGCGGCTTCGGTCGCGGCGGACGCGGCGGCGGTGAGCGAGGCTTCGGTCGCGGCGGACGCGGCGGCGGCGGTGAGCGCGGCTTCGGTCGACGCCGCGGCGGCGGCGAGCACGGCTTCGACGGTGCAAGCCCGGATCGGGACGAGGCCCCTGCGGCCCCTGAGTGGGAAGAGGTCCGTTTCTTCTAAGGCAGAGCGCCCCGAACCCAACACGCGCCGAGCGTCCCCTCCACAAGAGGGCCGCTTCGGCGCGTCGCTATTGGTTTAGACCTCTCGCCTAGGCTCCTCGGAACTCGGGCGTCCGCTTCTCGCGGTTGGCGAGGATCCCTTCCTTGGCGTCGGCGCTCGTAAAGAGACGCTGCTGCAGCTCGCGCTCGAGGCCCAGAGCCTCTGCGAGGGGCAGCTCGGCGCCGGTCTGGACGGCGCGCTTGATCATGCCCACGGCCTGACTAGCGCCCTGGGGTGGGACGAACTGGCGGACGTAGTCACGGACCGCAGCTTGGAAGCCACCGGCGTCCTCGGCCTCGAAGGTCTTAGTCAGGAGACCCTCGGCCAGGGCACCCTCTGGCGTCAGGAGCTCGCCCGTGATCATGAGCTCGAGCGCTCGACTCCGACCTAGGTTGCGGATCAGACGCTGGGTCCCGCCAGTGCCGGGGAGGACGCCGAGCTTGACCTCCGGGAGTCCGATCTTGAACTTGCCGGTCCGAGCCAATCGGAGGTCACAGGCCAGGGCGACCTCGAGTCCTCCGCCGACGCAGTGCCCATTGATCGCGCACACCACGAGCTTAGGGGTCTGCTCGAGGCGCTGGAGGGTCTCGTTGGCGTGGAGGCAGAAGTAGTACTTCTCCTCGGGGTCCATGGTCCCGAGCATGGCTATGTCCGCGCCTGCGCAGAAGAACTTCTCGCCGCCACCCGTCAGCACGATCACGTGGGCCGAGCTGTCCATGCGGGCCTGAAGGACGCAGTCGTCCAAGGCGCGCATCATGGCGTAGGAGTAGCAGTTGGCCTTCGGGTTATCGAGGGTGATCGTGGCGATCCCCTCGCTGACCTCGAGGCGGGCCAAGGGTGCGTCGCTCATAGAGAACTCCAGAGGCGGAGCGCTGCTCCAGCCCTATCTGAGAAAAGGAAAGACGCGGGCGCCCTGAGAGGGCGAGACCCGCGCCTCGAGAGCCGAACCCGGCTATCCAAGAAGTCGCGAAGCGACGCTTAGTGAGTTTGATCCAGGATCTTCTGAGCCGCGGCGGCGTAGTCATCCCCGAGGCCGCGGAGTCGCTCGGCGAATCCCTTGGCAGCCTTCCGCATGCCGACCTTGAGGCAGTCCTGAGCCATGTCCTGGAGCGCGCGGGCTTGGATCCTGGTCAGCACGCTGTGCGCCTTGCGATGCGGGCGGAAGAGCACGTCGAGAGCGTTGAGGGCCTGCTCGCGATCTCGACTGGCTCCCTTGACGGTCCCAGTTCCGGTCCACTGGTAGACGGCGCGGCGAAGGTTCGCCTCTTCCTGGGTCTCACCTGAGATCACGAGGGTCATGTAGGCCCGCGAAGCCGCAGGCCAGTCGCCGTTCGTGAAGGCGATCTTGGCCCTGTTACGCAGCTCGTTGCCCTCGCCCGGGGAATCGAAGCCCTTGACGGGGAGGTTGGGGAAGGCGTTCCAGTAGCCCTTGTCCGGCGCGTTGACCCCGAACTTGTGCCAGCGAACGTCGGCCATGGGGATCGAGATCTTCTCGCCGTTCCCGCGCGCGACCTGAACTCGGTCCTTGGTCACGCTCAGCATGCCCAAGAAGGACTCGCCCTCGTGATTGATCACCAGGCCTTGGCCGCGCTTGGCGCTCGGGCGCTTCTTGGCCTGAGCGGCGGCCTTCTTGGCCTCCTGCTTCGCAGCAGGAGAGCCCTGGGCCTCGTCCACGATCTCGATCTCTTGACCGCGAGGGATCACGAACTCCTTGCCGTTGGGCAAGAGAAGGTGCCGCGTCCCGCCGCGCTCGAGCACGACGCAGGTGAACTCGTCCTCGCTGCCCTTGAAGCGGACCTTGACCCCACCCAGACGCTCTTTCATGAGCTTGGGGTTCGGCGAGGTGTCAGGCGCAGCCTGGCCATCCTTCCAAACTCCGAGGGCGAGGGTCAGCGCGACGCCGATCACGACGACCGACGTGAACGTCCGGTCCTTCTCAGGCTCTTCCGCAGAGTGCGCGTGGTCAGACATGGAGCCTCCTTCGAGGGGCACAGATTACCCCCCGATCTCGGCGGGGGGTAGGGCGGCCGGGGGAGGTCGTCCATCCTCGCGAGCGAGGGACGCTGGCGAGCTCTGGCCCAGCTCGCGCCCCGACGCGGCGTCCAGCCTAGACCAGCTCCTCGAGGAGCTCGGTCGCGCCCTCGATCAGGTCCATGAAGGCCCCGCGGTCCACGCCAGGCGTAGCGCGGATCTCGAGGCGACCCGGGGTCACGCGGAGGTGCTCACCCTGAAAGCGTCGCAGGAGAGAGGTCGCGAGCCGAAGCGCCTCCGGGCTGGCCTGCCCAGTCAGGGCCGGGTCGTCGCCGCTGGTGAGGCGCCGGAAGAAGCCCGCCGCCTCCAAGCTGAACTCCGCCTTGAAGGGGAGCAAGAGGGTCAGGTCGACCTTGCCCTCGCCGAGGTGCACCAGCTCGACGTCCGCTGGGCCCATGCGGCCCGTCACGCGAGCGTTACCGAGGATCCAAGGGCGGGAGACCGTCCCCTGGAGGTCGCGAGCGAGGCGCTGCAGGGCCGCGCTGGCGCGGTTCAGCTCTCGCTCCTTCTCCTTTCGCTCTGAGTTCCAAGACAAGAGGGCGACGACTGGTTCAAAGAGCTCGAGCAAGGTGGCCTCCTAGGGCGCGGGGTGGACCTCGCCCTTCTGCAACTCCAAGGCCAAGGTCCCGCCGGTCCGGTCACGCTGGACTCAAAGCCGCTCGGGTCGTCAGGGGCTGGAGGCTGGAGGCCAGGCTCGACGGGGCCCCGCGGACGAGGGGCAAAACGCGGCGCGGAGGGGGTTAGAAAGATCCCTGATCCGAGTAAGGGTTAAGCGCTCCCCCGCGCGCGGGGGCGTCGAGAGGCTGACGTCAGCCCTACCGCCTGTCAGCTCCCTGCTGCGCCTCGAGGCGAGCGGCGGCCTCGGCGCGGGCCTTGCGAATCTTGGCGACGATCGCTGTCCCGGGCTTGAGGAGCGGGATCATGCGGTCGAAGCACTCAACCGCCCCCGCCCAGTCCTGCACCCTCTGAAGCGAATCCGACTGAACTGCCAAGGCCATGAGGTTCTTGGGGTTCTGGGCGATCACGGGCCCGAAGCAGGCCAAGGCCTGGCGGTGCTTGCCGAGGCCCTGCCAAGTCCGGCCGAGGAGGAGGAGCCCGTCGGGGTCCTCCGGCGCCAGCTCGCGGTACTTGACGCAGTCTCGATTCGCCGCCGCGAACTCGCCCAAGGCCAGGTAGAGGTCTGCGCGGGAATACCAGTAGTTGGCCTGCTCGGGAGCGATCTCGATCAGGGTGCTGACATAGGGCAAGGCCTCGCGGGGCTTCTTGGCCTGGCTCAAGAGCGCCGAGAGGTTGTTTAGGGCGTCTCGGCTCTTCGAGTCGTGCTCGAGCGCTCGCTTGTAGTCCTCGATCGCGCCTGGCGTGTCCTTGAGCTGGAGGCGAGCGTGGCCGCGATAGGTATAGGACTTGTCGTCGGGGCGCAGCTCGACCAGGCGGTTGAGATCTCTCAAGGCCTCCTCGTAGCGCCGCGCGTTGAGGTTGAAGGTCCCCCGCTCCTGGAGGAACTCCGTCGAGTCCGGGTTCAGCTCCAGGGCCCGCTCGTAGGCGGCCAGAGCCGCCGGACCCTGCCCCTTCTCCCGGAGCGCCTTGCCGCGAATGTAGTGAGCGCGCGCCAGCTCCGGGTCGCTGTTGAGGAGCCGCTTGACCTCGAGCAGGGCCAGGTCGTGCTCCTTGGCGCGAATCAGCGCCGCGGCGTAGGTCAGTCCCAGTCCGAGCTTCTCGGGGGCAGCCTCGGTGGCTCGCTTCGAGAGCGCGACCGCCTCTCCGACCTGGCCACGGCTAAGGAGCATGGCGGCGAGGTTGGCCAGGGCAGTGGCGTCGTGGGGCTGAGCAGCCAGGAGTTCGCGCAGGAGGGGCTCGGCTCGCTCGACCTGCCCGTGGTCCATGTAGAGCGCAGCGAGGTTGTTGAGCGCCAACGCATGTCCCGGGTAAGCCTCGAGGAGCCCCTCGTAGATCGATTCGGCCTCTTTGATCTCGCCGCGCGCGGTGCGCAGGAGGGCGGTCTCGATCAGAACCCGCTCGCTGCGGGGCCCTAGCGCTCGTCCGCGCTCGACCGCCTCCTGGGCCTCGTCGAGCCTGCCCAGGTCACGGAAGGCGCCCGCGCGCGCACAGTGCGCTCGCACGTTCTTGGGATCGACCTCTAGGGCTGCCTCGGCATCCGCCAAGGCCTCCTCGGCCCGACCCAACTTCGCCAGCACCGAGGCTCGATTCAGGAGGGCCTCGGCCGACGAATAGCGCCGGACGGCCTCAGAGAGGTCTTCCAAGGACCCCCGATAGTCGCCGAGGTCGGCGCGGAGGTTTCCCCGGTTGTTGTAGACCGCGTCGTAGTCTGGTCGTCGTCGTAGGACCTCCGCGTAGTCGTCGAGGGCGCCCCGAAAAGACCTGGCGCGCTGACGCACGAGGGCTCGGTGAAAGACCCCCTCGGCCGTGTCCACCTCGCGCTCCAGGTCCGGAGCGACCTTCCAGGCCCCGTCCCGGTCAAAGATCACGTTGGCGCGCCGATAGTAGGCCTCGCTTTGATCGGGATCCAGCTTCAGGAGTCGTTCGAGGACAGCGAGTGCTGGTTCGAGCTGGCCTAGCTCGTGATTGGCTCGAGCCACGCCCAAGAGGGCGGCGCGATGCTCGGGCTCGCTTGCCAGGACCCGAGTCCACGCCTCGAGCGCCCCCCGAGACTGACCCGCGTTGAGCCGCTTGCGCCCTAGGCGGGCCCACTCCTCAGTCGAGCGCAGGTTCTCAGCCGGGGTTTCGGATACCGAAAGGCTCGGGGTGCCAGCCGTCGCCGCTGGCGACGACGAGGGCGCAGCCGGACTGAGGATCCGCGAGATCACAGCACCGACGATCCCCAGCACCACCAACGCCAGCACCAGGAACCCGGCGAGGGGAAGCCGGGCTGGAGAGCGGAAGGTCCCCTCGAGGACAGCGTCTAGGGCCTCGTGGAACTCACCCGCGTCGGGGTAGCGCTTGGTTGGATCCTTCGCGAGGGCTCGGAGGCATACGACCTCGGCCCCGGGAGGGATCGCCTCTTCGCAAACGGTCGAGGGCGGCGTCGGCGCGCTCTGTCGCGCGCGGACCATGACCTCGACGGCGGTCTGTCCGCTGAAGGGGAGGCTCTGGGTCAGGGCTTCATAGAGCAAAACGCCCAGGGCCCACACGTCCGAGTGGGCGCCGATCGCCTCACGCTGACACTCGATCTGCTCGGGCGCCATGTAGGCCGGAGTCCCAACGAGCCCACCCGTGCGCGTCAGGCGCTCGAGGTCCTCGCCGCCCACGAGGCCAAAGTCTGTCAGGAGCGCGCGCCCTTGAGCGTCGATCAGGACGTTCCCCGGCTTGACGTCGCGGTGCACGAGGCCGGCTTCGTGGACGTAGGCCAAGGCGTCAGCGACCTGCTGCACGAGCTCCACGCGCTCGATCAAGAGCAGCGACTCGAAGGCCTCCTGGAGGGTCTGGCCACCTTCGACCAGCTCATAGGCGATGCATGGCAAGCCGCCGAAGACTCCCGCCTCGTGCACCCCGACGATCCCGGGGTGTTTGAGCCCAGCTACGACCTGGGCCTCGCGCACGAAGCGCTGAACCGAGCGCGGGTTCTCGGCCCGCAGGATCACCTTCAGCGCCACGTCGCGTTGGGCCGGGAGGTGACGCGCCCGAAACACGGCGCCCATGGCGCCCCGGCCGAGCTCTGCGTCGATTCGATAGGGCCCCAGGGTGGAGCCAGGCTGAAGGTTCACGAAGGCGATCCTACGCCGCGCCGCGAGCGGTCTGACTCGCCCGGATTGCTGCTCTCCGCAGGCCCCGGTCCACCCGCTAGTTTCCGACGAGCCAGACCTTGCTGTCGTCGGCCTCGACGAAGGTCAGCTCGAGCTCGGTGGCTTCCTTGCCTGCCACGCCGTGGAGGCGAATCTTGTAGGCGACCTTGCTCGGCTCCGGCTCGGTGCGCGAGACGAGCTCGGCCTTGCTGAACACGGGCAGGGGCCCGGGCTTGGCGCCCTCGCCGTAGAGCCGCTTGACCACGGCGGGCTGGCCGTAGCGCCAAGCCGCGATCAGGCTGTTGAGGCTGCGATCCGCGCTGCTGGTGTCGAGGGTCCGCGTGAAGGCTTGGATCCCGCGGAGGCGACCCACGAGGAGGGTCGCGGAGGCGGCGACGTTTAGGTCGCGATCGCGGCGGAGGCGGGTCAGGTAGGCCACGCCGGGTTGCCCGAGCTGGGACAAGGTCCGGAGCGCGTCGGACGCGTCCTTGCCCGCCGCGTAGTTGCGCAAGAGCTGGTCCGCGGCCTGGTTCCCGACGACGTGCGCCAGAGCCTGGCCCCAGTTCTCGATCTGGATCACCTCGTCGCTGAGCTCCTCGTCAGGCTCGGGGCTGAGTCGCAAGGGGACCATTCCGTTGTCGAGGAAGGCCTTGGTGTCGGTGCTCTGACCCCCGACGCCGACCGCGAGGGGGAAGTGCTTCTGGAGCCGCTGGATCATCTTGTTCATGTAGGTCCCGTGGCTCAGGGAGCGCTCGAAGAGCTCCCAGAACAGGATCGGAGCCGGGGGGAGGTTCCGGAGCTTGACCCAGTCCTTGAACTTGTTCGTGAAGGCCAGCTCGACGTCGGTCATGTAGACCAACTGGTGGCTCGCGGCCAGGACCGTCAGGATCTGCTCGCAGCCCTCGACCGACTTGATCTCCTCGTTCTTGGTCCCGCGGAACATCTTGAGGTTGGTCGCGGTCGTGACCGTCCCGTCGAGCTGGACGATCATGATCGGTCGGTCCTCGCCGGGGATCGCGACGTGGATCTGAGCAGGGGCCGCGGTGTGCTCGGCTCCCTTGCGGAGGCGCGCGATCAGCGAGTATTGCCCCTCAGCGTCAGGCGTCCACTCGAAGGTCGCCAGGCCGTCGTCGTCGGTCTTGGACGTCCCCAAGAAGTCCGGCCGCTTGAGCTCCTCGCCGTTCTTGGCCACGATGAAGAAGTCGAGGGGCGCGTCCTTGACGTCGGGGTCGATCCCCATGAAGCCCTTGGTCTCGAGCTTGGCCTTGACCTTGGTCTTGCGCCCCTTGCGGGCCAAGACGTCGAAGCCGGTCAGCTTGCCCTCCTTGGCCGTGGCCGGAGCCGCGACCAACACCCCGAGGGCGAGGAGCAAGAATGCTGTCAAGTGGGGACGGTTCATGGGAATCCTTCGGCGGGTTACCAGCGGAAGTCGCAGGACGCGCAGGCTCTGCCGCAGTCCTCGATCCAATTGGCCTCGTCGTTGAGGCAGACCGGGCACACGTGGTCCGGCATGTAGAGTTCGCGCGCTTCCCCGTCGGGGAAGAGCGCAGTGAAGCGGGAGCGGGTCGCGAGGTAGCTCTCAGCGTCCCAGCCCGGGCGAGGCTCGGAGCCAGCGCTCGCAGCCTCGTCTGCGCCGGGCCCGCAGTCGCAAGGGGCTGGCTCGCCGGTCGGGTCGAGGGCGGGCGGCAAGGCCACGGCAGGCGCTGACGCGCCCCGAGGGAGGGATCCGGCCGCTGGGCCGAGCACGCCGACCAACTCTTCGAGTCCCTCTGCTCGGCGCACGCTGGCCACCAAGAGCTCCTGCCCGCCAGCGCGGAGCAGCTCCTGAAGAGGAGCCAACACGCCGGCCTCTTCCAGTCGACGCACCTCGGCCGCGATCTCTTCGTTTAGCCGATAAAAGCTGCTCGGATCGGCGCGCTCAGCCAATGAGGTCTCGCTCACGCCGAGGCGCCCTCGGGCCCTGCGTGGTGGGGCCAGAGCGCGAAGCCCAGGTCGAGCCGGAGCGTGATTCCGCTCAGCTTGCGCTGCTGAACGCTGATCTCGCCGTTGCTGACGCAGGCCAGCTCCTCGGGGCGCCACTGGGGCGAGTTGCTGGCCTCAGGGAGCCCGGCCAGCCGCTCGGCGAGCTTGCTCAGGAGGGCTGGGCGGTGGCTGGGGAGGTCGTAGACGTCGAACCACAGGTTGCCGTGCTGAGGCGAGGCGCTGTTCTTGGGCGTCCACTTCTTGCGAATCGGGGCCTCGCGGTGGATCTGCTGGAGGACGCGGCCCAGGACCGCGTCGATTCGGTCCATGCGGGCGTCCACGTCTCCGAGTCCGCGAAGGTCGGCCTCGATCTCGAGGCTCAGCATGCCTCGGTAGGAGCTCCCGTCGTTGCTCGTGGGCGCGCTGTAGTCCGTCGTCCGGAGCGCAGCGTGGGGCCCCAGGAGGCCCGTGATCTCGGCCCGAGCGCGGCGGAGCTCGCTCGCGACCTGGCTGTAGCTCTGATGGGTTACGACGACGTCGACGGGGAGCAGGGCCCGCTCGGGGGCGACGACCACGCTGATCGCCGTCGCCTCGAGCTCAGGTTCGCCTACATAGTCGCGCGGGGCGCGCTTGCCGTAGCTGTTCTTCATGCCGCAAGCCTCGCCGCTGGCCTGCGGTCGCACAAGCCCTCGCGCCCCCTCAAGGGGCGCGAGCCCAGAGCCGAAAGGGAAGCAGGACGGAGTAGGCTGAGACTATGGACGCACCCCTGATCGGAATCGAAGTCGACCTCACGGCCACCGAGAGCGGCCGTCGCTACGCCAAGTGCTACGAGAAGTACTTCGACGCCGTCTCCGACGCGGGCGGAGCCCCGCTCTTGGTGCCGCCTTCGCCTGAGCCTCTCCTGCGGCGGGCCCTCGGAGCCCTCGACGGCTTGATCGTCCCTGGCGGCGACGACTTCCACGCCAGCGACTGGGGCGAGGAGCAGCGCGAGTGCGAGCGCTTCAGCCCCAGCGACGCGCGCCGCCTCCAGCAGGGGCGACTGCTCATGAAGCTCGTCGACGAGCTTCAGCTCCCCTACCTCGGGATCTGCTACGGCATGCAGCTCCTAAACGTCGTCCGCGGCGGACCTCTTGTGCAGGACATTCCCGACGAGGTCAGCGAGCCCCTCGATCACCGCGGGGCCGCGCACTCCATAGACGTCGTCCCCGGGACCCTCTTGGCTCGCCTCGTGGGCGAGGGGCTCCAGCACTCGGTCAACACCCGGCACCATCAGTCGGTTCGCGAGGCCGGGCGGGACCTGATCGTCAGCGCCCGAGCACCCGACGGGGTCGTGGAGGCCGTCGAAGGCACGGGTCCAGGGTTCCTGCTCGGCGTCCAGTGGCACGCGGAAGAGCTCGGAGCGTCCACGACGGGCGGTCACCTCTTCGCCGGCCTGATCGAAGCCGCCCGGGCCCACCGCCTCCAGCGCGTGATCTAGGCCGACCGCCCGCCCAAACGCGCTAAGTCGAGGGTTGGGGGCGTTGCGCGAGCTCCTCCCGCGAGCCAAGCTGGGGTTCGTCCTCGCAGGCTCTTGCCGGGATGGAGGAACCTTGATCCCAGACGGCGCCTTCCTCGCTCTGGCCATGCAGGCCAAGCACCCTCCCGAGCCGGTCTTGCGGGAGCTCCAGGGCAAGCAGCTCCGCTTCGCCCAGGCAGGGCGCCCCAAGAGCCTCTTCGACCTGGCGAAGGAAGGCGTCCTCTCCCCGATCGAGGTCCAGTGGTTCTTGGATCAAGCGGCCGCCGCTGGAGTCGTGACACAGGCTCCACAGGCCGCCCCGCCACAAGCTCCCCAACCTGCCGCTCCAGCAGCCGGTCAGCAGCAGCAAGCAGCGCAGCCTGCAGCTCCCCAGCCTGCAGCTCCCCAGCCCGGCCAGCAGCAAGCAGCGCAGCAGCAGGCGCTCCTCCAGCAACAACAAGCCATGCAGCAGCAGCTCGCCATGCAGCAGCAGGCTCTCCTCCGACAGCAGGCCCTGCTCCAGCAACAGGCCCAGCAGCAAGCCTTGCAGCAGCAGGCCATGCAGCAGCAACAGCAGGCAATGCAGCAGCAGGCTCCGGGGCTCCCGGCTGAGCTCCCGCCCGACCTCGCGATCCACGCCGCGCCTCCTGTGGACGCCGAGGCTCAGGCCGCGTTCGACGCCGCTCAAGCCGCCGAGGAGCAGGCTGCAGCCCAGGCCGACGCCGAGGCCCAGGCCGCCTTCGACGCGACCATGGAGGACTCCGGCAAAGGACGGGCTCCGAGCGAGAGCGGGCGCCGGCGCTCGGCCAGCGGACGCCTCGCGCGCAAGCGCACCAGCACGGGTCGAGCCGCCTACGCGCCGAGCGGCGCTCACCGCAACCTTCGCGCCAGCGCAGGACCCGATCCAGGCGTCCTCGTGGCCCTCGCGGCAGGCGGAATCCTCGTCTTCGGCGGACTTGCCTTCCTGCTCTTCTCCTCCGGCCCGCCGCCCCAGGTCGCGCAGGCGACCCCGACCCCGAGCGAGAGCCCTGCGGCTCGTCCCTCGCGAACCCGACCCAAGCGGAGCCCCGTCCAGCGGCCCAAGCGGAGCCCTGTCGAGCGGCCGGTCTCCAGCCCCGAGGCGCGCAAGCAGGAGGTCTATCGCCAGCTCCTCGTGAGCTACTTCCCCCTCGACGAGGGGCTCCAGCGGAGCTTCAAGGTCGCGCGCCGTCAGGGCGGCGAGATCGGCGAGGGGCGCGAGCGCTGGGTCAATGGAGCGGAGGCAGAGTTCGAGGGGGAGACCTACGTCGCCGTCAAGGTCAGCCACGAAGGCTTCCCTGACGCGCCGCGGACCGACTACTACCGCCACGGCGAGGGCGGGATCTATCGCTACGACGCCGACGCGGTCCGCCAGCTCCTCCTGATCCCCTCGCCCCTCCGGATCGGGCAGAAGTGGTCCTGCGGAGACGAAAAGCGCCGGGCCACGCGCCTCGAGGACATGGAGTGGCAAGGCCGTCGCTTGCAGAACGTCCTCGTCGTGCGCGCCGAGCTCCCCGGCCGCGAGGGCACCGAGCTCCGCTACTTCGCCCCGGACTTGGGCTTGGTGCGGGTCCGCCGCGTGGCGTCCACCGGCGACAGGCTGGACAAGGACCTCTTCGAAGAGGCCGCCACAGAGGACCCGGCGCGCCTGCCCGAAGACCCCCTCGCGAAGGACCCCCGACCTGAGGACCCCCTCGAGCCGCTCCAGCCGGATCCAGCTCCGGCCGCGACCCCGAAGGGGACCCCGGACCCCGCGGACCCCGCTCCAGCGGCCGGTGGGGCGACCCTCGCCCTGAGCGCCGTCGGGGCCTACTTCCTGACGCCGGTCGGATCCGAGGGGACCTACACCATGCACCTCTCCAAGGGGACCGCGAGCTCGGTCCAGCGAGTGACCGGCGCCAAGACCTTCAACGGGCGGAACTATCAGGAGACCCAGGTCACGAACACGGTCAACGGCTTCCCGAGCAAGGTCCAGAACTACGTGGGCTCGTGCAAGAGCGGGATCCTCTCCTACTACGCCCTGACCAGTCAGGAGCTGCTCTACGTCCCGGCGCCGCTTCAGCCGGGCCAGACCTGGTCCATGGCCATAGCCGGCTACGAGGTCCGCTACACCTACGTCGGCAAGGTCACCAAGACCGTCCCGGCAGGGACCTATAAGGACGTCCTCTTCCTCCGCGGGAAGACCGCCACGGTTACCCAAGAGCTCTACTACGCCCCAGGGATCGGCCTGATCTACAACGGGACCGTCGACGCCGCGGGCGTCAAGAAGCCGAGCCTAGAGCTGAACTCGTTCACCCGCGGCGCTGGAGCGGCCCTCCCCCTCGAGCCGAACACCGCAGGGCCTCCCGGAGCGGCGGCGGCCGCCGGAGTGGCCGGACCCGGGGCTGCCAACAGCCCCGTCGGCGCCAACGAGCTCGAGGAGCTCGGCAAGAACTGGTGGCTCTACACGTCCAAGGACGATACGGCCTCAATTGAGCTCCCGGGCAAGCCGACCCTCGAGAACGAGAGCATGGGCTTCGGACAAGGTCGTAAAGCGACAGCGGACCCGGGGACCGGCGGGCAGTGGGTCATGGCCCACTGCCCCCTGCCCAAGAACACCCGCTTCAGCCGACCTATAGACACGATCCTCAAGGACGTCTCGGGCCAGACGATTCGCGCCCTGAGCGGGACCCGGGCCCTCAACGTCCGGGAGCGCGTCCTCTCTGGCCGGGGCCTCCGCGGGCGCGAGACGACGGCGACCGTGATCGTGGGCCAGACCAAGTTCTCGCTGATCCTGCGGATCTACATGGGCAAGCGAAACTTCTATCAGCTCCTCGCCCTCGACGAGCCCAAGGCCCTCAAGAAGTTCGGGCGCCGCTTCTTCAAGACCTTCGACCCGATCGAGACGAGAAAGAAGAAGAAGAAGAAGTAGCGCGTCGCCGCCTAGTCCGCGTCCCGCGCGACGCGGAACCCGATCATGGGTTTCCGCTCGTTCTCCTGCACGCCTCTTCGATACCAGGTCAGCGCGCTGTAGTAGCCAGCGCCCCAATTTCCGCCCCGGACCACGCGCTGGACCCCGGCGGCTGGCCCGGTCCAGCAGTCCTCGAGGATTGGCCCTGCGGGCAGCGCGGCGTAGGGGTCTTGAACCCACTCCGAGACGTTGCCTCCCAAGTGGTAGAGGCGGGTCTCGGGCGTCAGATCTGCGCCCTCCTTGAAGCGCAAGAAGGGCTCTCGAGACCCCTCGCGAGACTCGGCCTGAATGTTCACGCCGAGTCGATTGCCTATGAAGTCGGCGTCTCCCCAGGGGTAGTCGCGGCGGCCGCTTGGATCCAGAGGCCCGGTCGCCGCGAGGGCCCACTCGAGCTCAGTCGGGAGCCGGAGCCCGGCCCACTCGCAGTATTCCTGAGCGTCCCTCCAGGTCACGTTGAACACCGGCAGGTCGTCGGCGGAGAGAGGGCTGCGAAACTCGAGCCGGTCGCGTCGGCTCTCCCCGCTGCCCAAGGGCTGGTCCGGCATCCAGTTTCCAAGGGTGTAGTCGAGGTAGTTGTCCGGAGGCGCGCGGCCCGTCGCGTCGCAGAACGCCTTGTATTTCGCCCAGGAGAGCTCGACCTCGCCGAGATAGAAGTCCTTCGTGACCCGCCCCCTGCGTTGAGCGTCGTCCACGAAGGCCCCCTGGAGTGACCGCCGGGCGCCTTGAGCGATCCCGCCGGTGTAGTCGGGCCCCAACTCGACCTCTCCTGCGGGGACGCGAATCAAGACAGACCCGTCCTTCGCGTTTCGCAGGCGAAGACGCGTCCAAGAACGTCGTCGGAGGACGCTGTGGACTTGGTGCTTGACGCTGCGATCCCCGGCGTGGGCCGTGATCGAGACCGAGGCCAGGGTGTCTCGTTCTTGGACGAGCTGGAGCGGCAGCTCCACCTCGATCTCGCTGACCTCGCTGCGGACCCCCAGGGGAGGGACCGCGACCTGGACCCCGTTCACGCTGACCTCGACTCGCGCGACGTCTCCGGCGACCCGTAGCCGCAGCGAGATCCGCTCCGCCCGAGTCTCCTCGGGGAGTGGCTCTAGCAGCTCGAAGCCCACGAGGGCTGCTGGAGGCGAGGCGGTCTCTGAGGCAGGTGCGCCCCTCGAGGCGAGGAGGACCGCAGCGATCAGAGCCAGCGAAGCCAGGAGGGAGGACACGAGGGGCCAGAGCCGCCGCTTTCGCCTGCGCGCCTCGGGGCGCTCTCCCGCCTGGACCCGGGCTAGGTCTTCGCTCAAGGCGGCGACGCTGGGATATCTGTCTTCGGGCGACCTTTGAAGGCACCTCTCGACGACGGCGCAGAGGTCGTCCGAGACCTGCGGCGCCAGCTTCGCGAGGGAGGTCGGAGGCCGCTCGAGCATTGCCGCCAGGAGCGCGTTTAGGTTCTGGCACTCGGCGTAGGGCTCCTCCCCCGCCAGGAGCGAGTAGAGGATCGCGCCCAGACCGTAGACGTCGGTCGGGGGTCCCTGTTGGGCGCGATCTCCCATGGCCTGCTCCGGGCTCATGTAGCTCGGCGTCCCCACCAGCGCTCCGCTGAGGGTCAGTCGCTCAGCGGACTCGTCGCGGGCGACGCCGAAGTCGAGCAGGACCGGCTCGCCTGTCGGCCGCAGGATCACGTTCTCCGGCTTGAGGTCGCGGTGCAGGATTCCCTCGGCGTGAATCACGCTCAGCCCACTCGCGAGGGCGCCGAGCACCTCCAGCGCGCGATCCTCGGACATGGGACCGTGCTCCTTGAGGTGGTTCGCTAGGTCGCGGCCCTCGACGAGCTCGGTCACGAGGAAGGCTGGAGGCCCGAGCTGAAAGTCGTGGACTTGAACCACGTTCGGGTGACGAATCCGAGCCAGGAACTCCGCCTCGCGCCTGAAGCGCTCCAGGGAGCGCGCGTCGGTCGTGGCCCCCATGACCTTGAGGGCCACCGGTCGTTGGACGTTGGCGTGGCGAGCGACGTAGACCGCCCCCATTCCCCCCTGCCCGAGGGGCCGCAAGAGCTCGTAGTGCCCGATCCGTTGCATTGCCCGACCTGCCGGGAGAGCGCTCGCTCCCTAGCCTGACTCTACTCAGGGCGCGCGCTCGAATGGTCGTCCCTCTGCCTCCCTCCCGGCGTCGCGCCGCTCGAGCCTGCGTAGACCTGACCCGGAGCGGTCACATTCTCCTTGGGCCGACCTGAGGCGAAGCGCCGTCGAGGCGACGGAAGTCAGGATTCGGGTGAGCCGCACACCTGCAACGTGGGACTTGAGTCGCGGCACGTCGCTCGCGAAGGGACGAAGGTGACTCCCTCGCTCGATCGCCTCTGGGCCCTCCTCCTGGTGCTCCTCGCCCTGACGGGGACGGCCTGGGCGCAACCTGCCCACTGCGAGCCAGACGGCGGCTTGGACTACTACCGCTGCCGAGCCGACGACTTCGTGACGCGTGAGCCGACTCGGTCGCCGCCGGACTACTACCTCGACTACGGCGACCGCTACGTGCGGCGCTTCAGCGAGGAGACGCGCCCCCTCCTGAGCCCCGCGGGTCAGCGCTGGTTGGACCGCGTCCGAGGCGAGCTCCAAGAGGCCATGGAGGAGGTCCGCGCCAGCGATCCCCTCGGCTTCGCGCTCCTCGAGCTCGAGCCCGAGCGCTTCGCCGACTTCGCCTTCGAGACCCACCCCGAGGCCTACCTCGAAGCGGGCTTGGCCGACCTCCCCCTGCGCGACTTGGTCCTGATCGGCTCGACCCCCGACGCCCAGGACATTCTCTCGCCCCGCGCTCGCGCTCAGATCGCGCGGGTGATCCACGGGCTGGTGGGTGCCTGCCGCGCTCAGGGGCTGGGGCGCTGTGCGGTCGAGCGAGTCCTGATCGAGGCCCGCGAGCGACGTCGTCTGTATCGCGAGCGACTCCGGCTGCGGCCGACGGGGACCCTGGGCGGCTGGCTGGTCCGCCGCGCCATTGGCTCAGCGCTGCGCGCCCTCCAGCCGCGCCCCAAGCGGGCTGGAATCCGGGGCGGCCTGATCCTGAGCCCGGGTGGATGAGTCGCTTTTGAAGCGGAGTGACCGCAGGGGCTGAGACGGTTCCGGCACGAATCTGCGCTATCGCGCTCACTGCTAAGGACTTAGGCCCCGGTCTCCGCGATGCTCACGCGTAGCGCATGAGCCTCAGCCAACCCACAGGACCTCGGCCCGCGGCGACCTTCTGCCCCAAGGCTCGCGAGGTCGACCCGCGCCACTTCGCGGACCTGATGCTGAGCGACCCCCTCGGTCAGGAGAAGCTCCCCGAGCTGGCCGACGACTTCCACCCCAGCAACAACTCCCAGGTCGCGGCGACCCTCGATTGGGCCTCGCGCCAGGGCCAGGCGATCTTGGTCGGCGACGCCGACGGCGACTTCGACGTCATGCACTGCCAGGTCCACCTCAACCTGGACGCGCCCATGCTCGGCGAGCGCTTCGCGCCCTACGGGCACCTGCACCTCATGCTCCACGACCTGACCCACCACTACCTGGGTCAGATCCGCGTCCGCCCCGAGGACGTGGCCACGCCGGAAGGTCTCCTCGCGACACGCAAGCGGATTCACCAGGCCGCCATGCTCGGCGAGCTGGTGGCTTCGTTCACGACGGTCAGCCGGATCATTCCCGCCTACAGCAACTGGCGGAGCAAGAACCTCGGCCAGGGTCGCTCCGAGCAATACGGCGGGTTCTTCAGCTTCGCCAAGGACGAGCGCGCGGTCGTCGACGGCTGGAAGGCCCTCTACGGCGGCGGCCAAATGTTCACCGACTTCATTCGTCGCGAGCTCGACTCGGAGATCGTGGCGGACTACCGCGCCGCCGGCGACTGGCTGGTCTGGCCTTCGCTGCCCTTCCTGCTCCGCGCCTTCCCCCGCTTCAAGGAGCAGATCGCGCGCTTCGAGGCCTGGGTCATGCCCAAGGCCCTCCCGCACCTCTTGCCTTGGGCCTACTGGAACCGCTCGGTCTATGGCGTCGCCTCCTTCCAGGCCGACTGCCGCCACCTGGCGGATCGCTACACGAGCCCCTGGCACATGAGCTGGCAGGCCGACTTCGACCACGGCGCCTCCTTCGAGGAGGTGATCGAGCGCTGCCACCGCGCCTTCCGCGGCGTGGCCGGGCGCGACTTCAGCTTCTTCAGCGAGGGCGCCAGCGACGACCTCCAGGGCGGGGACTACACCCTCAACGTTCGCCGTCAGCAGGTCCGCCTCTTCGCCCGCAAGCTCTACGAGCTCGAGCACGAGCTCAGCCAGGGCCAGCTCTTTAGAGGCGACCAAGCCGCGCGCGCGAGCTGGCTCGAGCTCTTGGCCGAGGCCAAGGAGACCTGTCGCCAGCTCTTCCACGGCATGACGAGCCGCGACGCCTGCGAGCGCTACGCCAACGAGTTCCTCCCGCTTCGCCAGCGTGTCCTGGCGCGACAGAGCGCCGAGGCGGGCCAGTTCCGCGTCGCCCCCGAGCGGAGCGACTTCCTGGCCAACCCCAACCGCCAGCTCGAGGACCCCGGCGTCCGCGACGCCAACAGCAAGGCCCCCCAGCGCAAGACCTGGCGCCAGCGCTGGAGCGACCTCAAGGCCAGCTTCCGGGCCCTCTTCGGGGCCAAGGTCGTGGCTGAAGAGCGGGAGTGGGTCCTCGAGATCTACGCCGGCTTGGACCACGAGGCGATCTTCGACGAGCTCGAAGCGGCCGGGATCCCGACGGCCGGGCGCGAGGTCCCGCCGAGCGTGGCCGAGGCCGCGGCCCGAGCCGTGCACGCCGAGGCAGAGTCGTCCGCCCGAGCGCCGCGCCGCGCAGCGTGAGGACCTCAGAGAGGGGTGACGCTACGTCCACGTTGGACGCAGGGGCAGTCGCCCGCGCTCTTCCCCGTGGGGCCGGGGGTTACCCTCGGCTACTTCCCGACCTGGGGAGAGACCTGTCGGCAGGAGACGCACCCTGTCCCTGCTTATGTAGCGGCGGGGTTTACCCCCGCCCCCAGGCTCCCCTCGAGTGGCTAAGGGTGGCCACTGTGCCTGCGGCGCGCCCGCGCGCTCGCCGAAGAACGAGCCAGACCCTTAGTCCGAAGCCCCAAGCGTGGGGCGGGGGTAACCCCCGCCGCTACGCCCGATCTGAGCTCTCTCAGCTCCAGCGAGGGCAGCGTTAGCGGCCCGGGTCCAGAGCGAGTCCCTCCTGGAGGAGCGCCCTCTCCCCGCCTGACGATCGCGGTCCGCCTCGTGTTGGTCGTGTTCTCGGCCTATCACCTCGTGACGGGCGTGGTCTCGGTGTGCTTCCCCGAGTTCAGCGAGGTCTTCTATCAGAAGCTCTATCACTTCTATCCCACGATGACCGAGCAGTACAAGCTCGTGCTCAAGCCCTGGGGCGCCCTGGCCTTCTTCGCCGGCGTCATGGGCTTCTACGCCTGCTGGGACCCCTATCGCTATCGCGGGGTCATGGTGGCCCTCGTGATCCTCCTCGTGACGCGAGTCGGCTATCGGACCGCCTTCGCCGACGAGCTGGTGGAGGTGTTCCAGATCGACAAGCCGCGCAACGCGGTCAACACGGGCTTGATCGCGGCCGAGGTCGTGCTCTTTAGTGTGTGGCTCTGGCGAACACGGGGCCTGGCCACTGCGACCCCAGCGGAGACGCCGAGCGAGGCGCCAGCCCCCTCGCCCGAGCAAGGATCGAGTCCATGAATCGCAGCGCAGCGCTCCTGACCCTCCTCGCCCTCCTCGCCCTCCTGACGGCTCCAGCCTCAGCTCAGGACACGCCAGACGCCGGCAAACCAGACGCCCGGGAGATCGTGCGTAAGGCCACCCAGGGCCACCGGAGCAAGGACGAGAAGGCCAAGACCGAGGTCGTGATCGTCGCCGACGGACGCAAGAGCAAGAAGCGCGTGGCGGACTTCTTGACCCTCAGCGAGGGCGAGAACGATCGGCTCCTGATCCGCTTCGTCGAGCCGGCCACGATCCGCGGGCTCTCGCTCCTGACCGTCGAGCGCGGCGAGCGCGAGGATCAGCACATTTACGTCCCCGCGCTGCGGAAGGTCAAGCGGATCGCGAGCAACGGCAAGGGCAACCGCTTCGCCGGGACCGACTTCACCTACGAGGACCTCCGCGGCGAGTCTCTGGGCCGCAACGACTACAGCGTGCTCGGGAGCGAGACCCTAGACGGCAAAGACTGCTGGAAGATCGAGGCCACCCCCAAGGCCGGCTGGGCCAGCGACGAGACGGCCTACGGCAAGCGCCAGTTCTGGATCCGCAAGGACCACCACCTGATCGTGCGCGTCGACTACTTCGACAAGAAGAAGACCAAGGCGATCAAGTCGCGCACGAACATGGACTACCACCAGATCAAGGGGAAGTGGCGCTTCCGCCTGGCCCTCATGAAGGACCTCCTTCGCAAGTCCAAGACCGCCCTCCGCGTCGTCGACCGACAAATGGACGTGGGCTTGACCAAGGGCAGCTTTACCCCGGCGGCCCTCGGAAAACAGTAGGACCGAGCGCACCCAGCTGCCATGCTGAGAGGGTGAACGACGCGCACCTACGAGACCTGGAGCGACGCTTCCTGGAGACCCGCTCCTTGGCGGACGAGGTCGCCTGGTTGGGAGCGCGAGTCCAGGCCGGTCAGGTCCAGTCGAATCGGGTCGAGTTGGCAGCGGCCCTAGGAGACCCAGCCGCCCGCGAGCTCTCGGCAGCTCCACCAGACATGGGACTCGGTGAGTTCCTCCTGCTCGTCGCTGAGGTCGATCGACTCGCCTTCGCGCGGACCGGTTTGGCGCTGCTGCGCCCCGAGCGTCTACCCGCTCAGTCCTGGAAGCGGGCCCTCTATCGCGCGGTGGACCTGGTCTACCAGTTCGGGGAGATCCGCCTCGAGGGAGCACCGCTGGAAGCGGTCGAGGCCGTCGAGGCCTGGGCTCTGTGTCCCTGCGCGGAGTGCGGTGGCGAGGCGCTTCGCACCGGCGAGGCCGCGCTGAGAGAAGCCAACGCGCTCGAGGCCCGCTGGGACGGCTGGGGAGCCCCCGACTCGCTCCCTGAGATCAATCGACTCCACGCAGAGATCTACTCGGCGCGGTCCTGCGGTCAGCTGGCGGTCAGCGTCGGCAGCGGATGGGCAAAGGGCTTCGTCGAGCTCGTCGACAGCCACGCAGCGGTGACGCAGTTCAGCCAGGTTCGGGCCGAGCTCGTGCCTTGGCTCCTGGGGATCGGAGACGTCCTCGCGACCCAGGCCGCCCTCAAGGAAGCCAGCCCTGGCTCGGCTTCAGTCGAGGTCATAGAGCGAGATCAGGACGCGGATCTCCGGCTGCAGCTCCCCCGGCTCGAGGGTCTGGGCTAGGCAAACGGTTCGCCCCAGGGTGACGAAGTGGAATCCATGGGGAACGCGGCGCGGGCGGAGGTAGGGAGTGTCTCCCCCCGTGAGCTCGTCTAGGGACGAGGGGTAGCGCTTGTGGTCGGCCCTGAACATGACGCAGGCCGACTTGACCGCTTGCGCGTGCATGTGGACGACGCGGCGGGACTCGGGTGACGAGGGGCGCCAGAGGCCTAGCACCAGGACCATGACGACGAGGGTGATCAGGGCCCAGCCGATCAGGGGGACTCGAGATCGAGCGAGGCCACGGAGCCAGGCTCCGAGAGGTCGTCTCTCCCGCGGCGGCGCACGCAGCGAGACTCGGAGCGCGGGGGCCCTCTGGCAACCGAGGGTCGTGCAGCGACCGAGCTCCCTCCGACAGTCGACGTGGAGGAGGCTCGCGCAGCCTGCGCAGCTCTGGAGGAGGCCGCGAGCCTCGCCGTGGCAGTAGCTGCAGCGCAGCGGTGCGTAGGTCTGGATCACTGCGCCGAGGAGCTCAGGGGCGCGGCGCTGGCAGGCGGCGGGTCTTCGTAGAGGACCTTGAGGAGTCGAATCGTCTCGGTCTCGAAGTGCTCGTCGGCGTCGATCCCGACGGCGACCCACACGACCCGACCGCGCCTCACGAGGAGGAACGCGTCGAGGTCGTTGCCGTAGGTCTCGAGGTAAGGCCCGCCCTCCCGCTGCTCGAGGAGCTCGTCCATGGACTGCGGGTGGCGGCGGAGGTCGGCGTGGAAGTTCGCGCTCGCGGCGCGGATCGCCAGGGCGCGGCTCATTTGGAAGGCGTGGGGGCTGTGCCGGGGAACTCTTGTGACCGAAGTAAACCAGACGCAGCAACCCAGGCAGGCGAGGAGCGCTCCCAGCGGGAGGAGCTTGCGCGCAGCGCGCTGGACGACCCCGCCAGCCCGCCAGGGGCGAGGCCGCGCAGCGAGCGCGACGGCCTGCGCCGAGGGCGCCTGGCAGCCGAGGGTCGAGCAGCGGCCTAGCTCGCGGCGGCAGTCGGCGTGGACGAGGACACCGCAGCCGTCGCAGCACTCGAGCAGACCCTGGGCCGCTCCGTGGCAGTAGGCGCAGCGCAGCGCCCCTTTGACCTTGATCACGTCGCCCTCCACCAGACCCTGCGGGGATAGACGCAGAACTCGCGCGCGACTTGCAAACTCATCGGCCAAAGAGGCCCCAAAGGAAAAGGACCGCGAGCCAGAACCAGCGATCCAGCACGAGCCGCCAAGGCGCGGGACGGCGAAGACCGTGATCCTTGGGGCAAGGGGTGGGCTCAGGAAGAGGGTGCGCCCCTAGTCCCTGACAGCCCAGGGTCGAACAGCGCCCCAGCTCTTGACGGCAATCGAGGTGCAAGAGGGCGCTGCAACTCGGGCAGCACTCGATCACGCCTAGAGCCCTTGAATGGCAATAGGCGCAGCGGAGCTCTCCTTCGACCTTGATCACGCTCCGCCTCGCTCTGAGAGAGAGACGCGCGAGGGTTCACTCCCGCCAATCAGTACGTCGCGCGGAGAAAGCTCCCGACGACGAGATACGCGGCGAGGTGGACGCTGAACGAGAGGAAGACCCCCCGGCGGACCCAGGCGATGAGGGGGACGAAGAGGCTCGCGGCTCCCGTGGCGGCCACAATGAAGGGCACCGCGGCCAGGCCCTTGAAGGCGATCAGGGGGAGGTGGATCGAGCCAAAGAGGAGCGCGAACACGCCGATCAGGCGCAGGCCGCGGAACTCGGCGCCTTGGAGCCTGCGGACCAAGACGACCATTAGCGTCTGCTGGAAGCAGAGCTCGGGGAGCTTGACCGCGAAATACGTCAGGTCGAGACGAATGAGGCCGAGCTGGAGGTCCTGAAAGCGCGTCCAGGCTTCGTTGGAGATCGGGAGGGCGCGGGCCACGCCGAAGCCGACGCCGATCATGGCCAGGAGGGTCAGGGCGCACACCACGAGGGGCAGCGAGCCCAGGTCCTTGGCCTCGACCTCGCGCCGCAGCTCTCGCCGCATGATCCAGGCTCCACCCAGGGTGCAGAGCGCGAACCACAGCCCCGAGAGCCAGCTCGAGCCGAACATGCCGAAGCCGCGCGGGATCAGGACGCTCTGAAACACGCCGAAGGGGAGCAGCCACACCGCCGCCCAGAGCAGGACCCAAGCCGGGCTCAGGCAAGTCGCGGCGGAGCGCGCTGGAACTTGGGGCTCTGGAACTTGGGGCTCTGGAGCTTGGGGCTCTGGAGCTTGGGGCTCTGGAGCTTGGGGCTCTGGAGCTTGGGGCTCTGGAGCTTGGGGCTCTGGAGCTTGGGGCTCTGGAGCTTGGGGCTCTGGAGCTTGGGGCTCTGGCGCTGGAGGCTCGGAGGTCACCGGAGCAGCCTACTCCGAGGGCTCGGCGCCTTGGTCCCCCACCTCAGGCGCGCCTGGCTCGGGCGCGCCTGACTCGCGGGCGCCTGCCTCGGGAGCCTCCGGTTCAGGTCGCGGGGGTCGACCTTCCACGTGGCGGGCAAAGGTCAGGAAGCCCGTATGCGGCGTCGCGAGGTTCTCGGGTCGCACGCTCCGACGGCCGACCTGCCAAGGCCTCTGGATCGTCTCCACCACGTCAATGTCGGCGAAGCGCCCGCTGTCCCGGAGCGCGTCCACGAACTGGTGGGTCTGGGTGATCGAGGGCACGAAGGCGCAGAGGATCCCGCCCCGGCGGAGGGCTCGCTCGGTGTGAGGGACGACCTGCCAGGGCTCGGGGACGTCGAGCACGATTCGATCTAGGTCCTGATCCGGGACCTCGGCGTAGACGTCTTGCTCCCGCAGAGTGTGGTTCGTCGGCACCTGACCTTGCCAGCGGCGGACGTTCTCGGCGCCTTGCTGGAGCGACTTCTCACGTGTGTCGTAAGAGTAGAGGTGGCCCTCGCTCCCGATCGCGCGCAGGAGCGAAAGACTCAGCCCGCCAGAGCCAAGGCCCGCCTCTAGGACCCGCGCACCGGGGAAGAGGTCGGCGTAGAGGAGGATCGGTCCGGCCTCCTTGGGGTAGATCGTCTTGGCGAAGCGCGGCATGGACTCGACCCAGCGCGCCAGGGTCGGGCGCACGAGGAAGAACTCGCCGCCCTCGGGGCTCGTGAGCCGGCAGCCGGGCTCGAGGCCGATCAAGTCGGCGTGGGCGAAGGTGTGCCCGCGGACGTTGAGCTTCCCCTGGGCCTTGAGGGTCGCGACGTAGGGCTTGGGCTTGCCGAACTGGAGGACCTCTATGGGGTCACCGACTTGGAATCCACTCATGGCTCGTCCCGGGTCAGGGCCAGGGTCCCTCGACCGCTAGCCCTCGGAGGGATCAGGCTTGGTCCCTCCCTCGCCACGCGAGAATACGCTGGCGATCCCGTCCACGAGGAGCTCCACGGCCAGTTCCTCGAGGGGATCTTTCTAGAGGCGCCCTGGAGCGACTGCTAGCATGCCGCCCATGAGACTCCCGCTGCTCCTGCTCCCGCTCTTGCTGATCTCCTTGGGGCCCGTAGCGCTCGCTCAGCCGGTCGACCTCCCGCGCAAGGAGGTCCCCACAGACTTCACCTTCGCGGGCCTCTTCGACGCCGACCCCAGCTACCCCTACTTCGAGCACGCCGAGCAGGTCCCCTTCGAGCCCGAGGCGAGCGGCCACAGCAAGGCGAACGCCTGGTGGCTCGCGGAGATGTCCATGCTCTCCTACGGGAGCCTGGCGCCGGACGGACTCGTCAAGAAGACCCTGGGCGAGGTCGGCTTCGCCGGCGTCCCCCTCGGGAGCGACGCTAGGTCCGGGACCCAAGGCTTCGTGGCCTGGAACGACGCGATCGTGGTCGTCGCCTTCCGCGGGACCGAGGTCAAGGAGAAGGCCGACGTCCTGACCGACGTCCGGTTCTGCCTCACGGGTGAGGGCGGAGGCGAAGGCGGCGTCCACGAGGGCTTCCGCGACGCCCTGAACCAGGTCTGGCCGACGGCCCTCCGACAGCTCCGAGCGAAGAGCGGCGGCCGCAAGGTCTACTTCACCGGCCACAGCCTGGGCGGAGCGCTCACGACCCTGGCGGCCGAGCGCTGGCGAGCCCAAGGCGGCGCGATCCAAGGGGTCTACACCTACGGCTGCCCGCGGGTCGGTGATCGTCGCTTCGCGACACGCTATTCGATCAGCAACCACCACCGCTATGAGCACAACAACGACATTGTGACCATGGTCCCCCTGGACCGCTCGCTCTTCGCCGAGGGCGCGGCTTGGCTGGATCGGATCGGCCCCCTCAGCTACCGCCACGTCGGCCAGCACTGGCTGATCACCCACGAGGGCGAGGTCGAGGCCGACGCTGACTTCAAGGCCCGCGTCGCGAGCCGCTGGGCCGGCATGAAGGCCGCGGCCCACGCAGCCTTGGGCGACGGCAAGGTCGACCTCCGGAGCGTCGATCACCTCAAGGACCACTCGCCGCGCTACTACGTCGTCGCGACCTGGAACGACCTCGTCGAGCCCCAGGCCGCTGCGCCCGCGCCCGCCCCCGTGAAGGCCCCGACCTGGCGCGAGCGTCTCTCGGCGACCTTCGCGCGCTGGAACCGCGCGATTCAGGCTCGTCGCCACAAGCGCGGGCTGATCGATCCCCTCTCGGGTAAGAAGGACTAGCGTTCGGCTCCGAGCCCTCGATTTCGGGCGACTCGGGGTCCACCCTTTCGAGTTTGGCGTTGCTTCTCGTCGCGATCGCGCGCATACCTCGTGAGCGAGGTGCGTTGCACAGCCTGCCCCAAGAGCAGACGAGAGCCACGGGTTGCCAAGAGGCAGGTGTCTCTTCGTACGTCTGGATGCGCTTTGCTCCTCACGCGGTCCTGCAAGACTGCGTCCTCAGCGAGCTCGACGACTACCTGGCTCAGCCCGAGATCCAGCGCCAGCTCGAAGCCGACGACGCGGCCGGCCGCTACCCCCAAACCACCCTCGACGGACTCCATGAGCGCGGCCTGGCCACGCTCTTCGCCGAGGTCGGCTCCGACGCCCTCGCGACTCCCTATCACCTCAACGGGCTAGGAGTCCTGACCGCCTCGCGGACGGGCTCGCTGGGGATCACGGTCGGGGTCAACGTCCTCGCGCTCCTCCCGGCCTACATAGCGGGGACGCCTGAGCAGCTCGCTGAGATCCTGGGGCGCGTGCGCGAGGGCGCCTTCAGCGCGCTCCTCCTGACCGAGCTGGCCCATGGCTCCAACCTGCTCCGAACCGAGACCAGCGCAGAGCCCGGCGCCCTCGACGCCGAGGGCAACTTCCGCTTGGTGGAGCAAGACGAAGCGGCCACCCACTATCGGATTCGAGGCTCGAAGGACCTGATCAACGGGGGCACCAAGCACGACCTGCTCTTCGTCCTCCTCCGCACGCGGCCCGTCGACCTCGCCGACGCCAACCCCTCGCCCCTGGCCGGACGCGGAGCCCACAGCGTGTTCTACGTTCCTCGCCAGGAGGGCGTCCGAGCGCTCTCGCAGTGGGAGACGCTCCCGGTTCGCGGCGCGGACATTGCCGGCGTGGAGTTCGACCTCGTCGTCAGCAGCGACGCTCGCTTGAGCCCCGAGGGCGAGGGCTTCACCCTCATGCAGAAGACCCTGGCCATGTCTCGGGGTGGCGTGTCCTCCCTGGCCGCTGGGCTCGTGGCCTCGGCCCGCGAGCACGCCTGGCTCTACGCCGGACGCCGCGAGATCGGCGGCCACCCGATCGCTGAGTTCGGCGCGATCCAAGACCACCTGATCCGCCTGGACGCCCTCAGCCGAACCGTGGCCGCGATCTCCTTGCGGGCAGCCGCCTGGAGCAACGCCTGCGGTCAGAAGGCCGCCCTCTACTCGGGCGTGGCCAAGCTCATGGCCACCCAGCTCGCAGAAGAGGGAGTCGAGGAGGGGCGGCTCGTCCTTGGAGGACGTGGGCTCCTGGCGGGGCTACCCTACGAGCGCCTCGTGCGGGACGTGCTCCTCTTCGGCGTCTTCGACGGCACGCGCCACGTCATGCTGGAGGAGCTGCAAATGCGGCTCGGGGGCGCCATGCGCTCCTGGCAAAGCGAGAAGCAGCTGACTCGCGACACCGTGGCCGAGGCCCGCGAGATCTACGGCGCCGCGCCGCGCTCGGTGGTCGAGACGCTCCGGGTTCGCTGCAAGCGAAAGTCCTTCCCCTTGCTGGTCCACCTCCGCGCCCTCGCGAAGCTCCCCGGCGAGGTCTCCCTCGAGCCCGTGGCAGAGCTGGCCGAGGCGGCCTTCCGCCTCGTCGAGGTCGCCCGCGAAGACGGGGCCTGGAAGGCCGACCAAGTCGTGCGCTTCGAGTTGGCCGAGTGCTACGCCATGCTCGAGAGCTTGGTGGCCCTGATCGAGGTCTGCGACCCCGATCGCCGGCCCCTCCTCATGGATCGCGATCCAGGCTTCACGAGCCTCGACGTCCTGAGCTTCCGCTTCGCGCTGCGTTGGCTCGCGGGTCGCGTCTGCTCACGGCTCTCGACCTTCGAAGCCACCCACGGGACCTCCGGCTGCGTCCCCGAGGGACTCTTGGGCAGAGTCCTCGCTGGCCATGCAGACACGCGGCGAGAGCTGGCGGAGCTCCTCGCGGCTCCGGTCCCTGAGCTCCCTGAGCCCAAGGGTGAGCCAGTCGTCGCGACCCTGGCCCCCTGAGTCTGCGCTAGCCCGCCGAAGTCGCCGGCATAGCGTCCCTCGTGAGGGATTGCCGTTCAGGCTATATCTCGCTTGACCCAGCGTTGATCGCGTAAACGGCTGCGTGGCAGTTGCTTGTGGCGGGCTGGAAGACCGAGTGGCGTGGAAGCTATGGACCATCCAGAGGACTCAGACCTTAGTCGGCGCCCAACCGGTAGTTGTTTGACGAAATCGCCACGGGCCGCTCCGGCTCTCAGTCCTCGGGCTTCTCGGTGAGGCTCAAGAGGGTAAGCACGCCAGCGACGAATGGCTCGGGTGTTGGGTCACTTGGCGCCCAGACGAAGAAGCACACCAACGGCGCTCGGACCAGCTCCTCGAGCGCCCCGCAGCTGATCGCCTTCTGAAGGAACCAGGCAAGACCATCGCCGCCGAAGGGGAACTGCGCTCTGCTGGTTGAAGCCGAGGAGGATCTTGTCGTGGCTGCTCTCGATCAAGAAGAACTCGCCCCGCGCTTGATAGAGCCGTTCGCTCAGCTCAGCGATCGACGATCGCGCGGAGCTTGCGCCGGGCGGGGTCTTCGAAATAGACGTACAGCACGTGTGAGGCGATCAGTGTCGTCGCCAAGGTGAGCAGAACAAGGCAGTCACCAACGACGGGGTCCAGGAGGGCGAACCTCCCCTCGAAGGGTCTCCCGGCCAAGCGAAGGCCAGCCAGCACGGCCGAAACGATCGCGAAGTGACACATGTAGATCGAGTAGGAGATCTTCCCCAAGTAGACCGCGCCTCGCACAGAGAGGAGGCGAGACAGGCTTCCTCCCTCCCGTGCGAAGACTATGATCGCGAACGCAAAGAGAGGCGGCGCGCCAAAGGCTGAGAGCGCTCCTTTGGTCCCCAGGGCGAGGCCGGCTCCGATCGCCGCCAAGGCCAAGATCTCCAGCGCTGTGGCCTTGGGACCGGACTCGCCCTCCTCACGCTTGGCGAGCCACCACTGGTGAGATAGCGCGCCCAGGAAGAACCCGTACAGGCAGCGGAGAATCCCCCAATCGTAGTGTGAAGAGAGACTCCCGACTCTCCAGAGGCAGACTAGCGAAGCAAGGGAAACCAGCCCGAAGACTGGCCAGGAGCGCTTTCTTCCTCGCAGGGCAAACGCGCACGCTGCGAAGGCGAGGTAGGTGTAGAACTCGACGCTGATGCTCCAACTCGGGACGTTGAAGGTGAGTCCGCGGTTCAGGTTCATTGACTGAGCCAAGACGAGGTGGGGTCAAGTCCCGATTTGTGTGCTCTTTGCCCTCCGGGTCGAGAAGCTCCTCGTCGTGCGTCAATTCACGCGGCGTTGGCCTCGCGGTCAGGGGTTGAGTCGAGCAGAGACATGTCGAGGTAGCGACGATCGGCCCACACGTTGGCCGCTCGGATCGCCACAGCGGTCACGAGGCGCAGCGCGCTGTCGTGGTCCGGGAAGGCACCGACCGCCCTGGTGCGTCGTTTGATCTCCCCGTGAAGCCGTTCGAGGCTGTTCGTCGACCGAATCCGCTTCCAGTGCTTCGGCGGGAAGTCGTAGAAGGTCGTCGCGTCTCGGAAGCCGTCGACGAGGCACTCCATGGCCTTGGGCAGCTGTTTCGAGAAGCGCTTCACGATTTCTGCGAGGAGCTTCTTCGCCTCCTCGAGGTTCTCGGCCTCGAACAGGGTTTTCAACTCCTTAGCGAGGCGCTTCTGCAAGCGCTTGGGCGCCTTCTTCCAGACGTTGCGCATGAAGTGGACGACGCAGCGCTGGCGCGGCACCTCGGGCAAGAGCTTTCTGACGGCCTTCACGAGGCCCCTGTGCTCGTCGCTGATCACGAGGCGCACGCCGTGGAGGCCGCGGTCGATTAGCTGCGAGAGCAGCTCGCTCCACGTCTCCTCGGACTCCTGTGGGCCGACCGTGACGGCGAGGAGCTGCCGCTTCCCGTCTGCCCCGACGCCGTAGGCGACGAGCGCAGAGAGACTCTCGACCTTCCGCGCGAAGCGGGCGTCGAGGAAGGTCGCGTCGAGATAGAGGTAGGGAATTGGCCCCTCGATCGGAGCCTGGCGGAGCGCCTCGACTTGCTCAGTGAGGACCTGGGTGATCCGGCTCACGGTGGAGCGCCCTACGGACTCGCCCGTGAGCGCCTCGGTGATCTCGCCCATGCTGCGGGTCGAGACGCCGTTGACGTAGGCCTGGACGATCGCCTCGTCGATCTCGGCGGTGCGGCGCTGGTAGCGGCCCAGGACGTCGACTGGGGAGCCGCCATTTCGGGCGCGCGGGACGCGGACTTCGACGCTACCCATGGAGGTCAGGAGGGTGCGCAGATAGCTGCCGTTGCGGCGATCGAGGCGGGACGCAGCCCGCGCGTAGCGGCTCGCGCCGACGATCTCGGTGACGAGTTCTTCGAGAATCAGTTCGAGGGCGGCCTGGGCGGCGCCTCGGAAGAGGTCGCGCAGGTCGAGTTGAACTTGGTCTTGCGTCGCGGCGGTCAGGTGGGGAATCTCGGCGGTCAGGGGAAGCTCCTCGTTGGCTGCCTCTCCACGGTGGAGAGGTCTGGTCTTGCAAGGCGAGGAGCTTCCCTTTCCTTACAGACATGGGTGGGCGTCCGGCGAGAGGGCCATGGACAGCCGGGTTGGAGAAGCTGGGGACAGCTTGACGCGGCGGGGAAAACTCCTCCGCTCTGTCCTTCGGGCACGGAGTTTCCCACCCCGCTACCTGCCCCCAGCTTCACCACCCGCCTGACCACAGCCCTCTCGCGAAGGCGGATCAGCTCACCGAGCAAAGAGCACAACTATCGGGACACCACCCGAGGTGGGTCGCGTAGGCCCAAGCGTCGTTGTGCAAGGGCGCCCTGTGGGTCCCCAGGAACCGCACCAGCTCGTGAAGGACGAACACGTGCAGGAGGAGGAAATGAAGCGGATAGAGGCGCGCCAGGCGGAGCGCAACGAAGCGCTGAAAGTCCTGTCGGCCTCGAATCTTGTCTCCGTAGGTGTGGGTCATGATGAACCCAGATAGAACGAAGAAGAAGTCGACGAAGATCCAAGTGTTGGTCTGGAGGAGGGTCCCCCGTAGGTGGGACGACCACCAGCAATGGTGCAACACGACCGCGCACGCGGCGATTCCCCGAAGCGACTCGAGACCCCGGAAGAAGCGTCGATTCGATCTAGCAATCGTGTCGTCCTTCACCAGAACTCCGAGCCTGCTGAGAGTCAGTCGCCAGCGGCCTCCCGTCTCCGGAAGCTGGCGCGCGAGCTAGGCTAGTTAGAGGAGAGCCCGCCCAAGAGCTGACTGACTCCGCTGGCTAGGACTCGATAGCCGCGAGGCGTGCAGTGGAAGTCTCCATCGTAGTAGAGGGGGCTGCCGTTCTTTCGCTGCGCGATGAAGTGGGGGGTCAAGTCGCGGAAGGGGACCCCCAGGTCTTGGGTGCTGGTCACGAGGCAATCCTTGAACCTCGTCAGTCGCTGCGGCTCGCTCCCAGGAACTCGGACTGCGTATCGGGGTGGGACGAAGACGACGGCCAACTCGGCACCCTGCTCTCGAACTAGCTCTAGAAGTCTCGCCAGGACCAACCCGTAGATCCGGAGGGAGTCATCCTTCGGCGCTTGCTCCGTCTTCTTAGGCGGGGCTTTGGTCTCTCCCTGCGAGCGAATCAAGGCTCCTGCCTGCGACCGAACGAGGTTGAGAAGGTGTGAGTGCTGGGAGAGATATGAATAGCCAGGGAGCCAGCGAGTGGTTCGCCGGACCGCGTGAGCCCGATCTTGGGTTCGCTCCCGCGGCAGCGGGACCAAGCTGTCACCCTTGAGGGCGAAGAGGGGACGAGCCTGATCGTCTTGGAGATCATTCGCATAGACCGTCAAGACGACGACGTGGGGTCGGAAATGACAGGCCCAGCGCTTGTACCACAAGACTTGCTCGCTCGTTCCTGAGCCGTAGATGCCAGCGTTGAGCGCTTCGACTCGGCGACCTGAAGGCGATAGCAGTCGCTCTAGGTGGGCGGGGTATGTCTCGTCGTCCGAGACGCCGACTCCGTAGGTAAAGCTGTCGCCTAAGGTCAAGATGCGAAAGGACCCCTTCTCAGGCACCTGGCTGTATTCACGTCGGCCTCGCAGGCGTTGGCCGTTGTTTGAGACCTGGACGTCGAAGTCGCCTGGGGAGTAATCGCGGCCGCGAAGGTTCGCCCGCGGGACCAAGAGACCTCCAACGGATTCGAGGCCCGGGACTCCCATCCGCTGGGGGGCGATCAGCCGAATCGCGACTTCAAGAACCATGGTCCCGACCAGGAGCGAAGCGAGCACGGCGAGGAGGCGATAGCCTCTCTTCCTCCATCTGCGCCGCGATTGCCCGGGAGGCTCACTCACCCGCGGCTTCTCCCTTGACTGAGAGGAAGTAGCAGAGGGCGCTGAGCAGGTATGCGCAGACGATGACGAGGGTCAGTTGGGTGTACCCGATCAGCATCGAGACGTATTCCAGACACCCCCCGACCATGGCGCCGAGGAGGTTGCTGCCGAGCGCTATGTCAAGACGCTGAGAGCCCTTGAGGATCGTGCTGAAGAGGACGCTCGAGAAGGCGATGGGCAGCGCCAAGAGCGACAGGCAGAGAGCAGTCGTGCCGACAGAGTCTCCCAAGGCGGCGACGACGTCACCCACGCGGACTTGCCACAAGATTAGGACCGAGAAGATCAGGCCTACGAACCAGGGCCAGACTCGATTCCCGATCAGGGCGCGCTCGACGAGGAGATTCCCGAGGGCTGCCATCACGAGGATTCCGACGATGATCGCTCCGATCACTTTCCAGGTGTGGCCGAAGAGGATCGAGGCCTGCATGATCCCGGTTGTCTCCACCAACATGAACGCCACGCCGAGGAAGAAGAACACGAGGTTCCGCCAGCGATCCCCTGCCCAGAGGTCCTGTCCCGATCCAGGCAGGGTGAGGCCGATGGTCACCCCCGAGACCACCAAGACCATGGCGACGAAGCGGAGAAAGACCCACAGAGCCCGAGATCGCTGGGGAAGATAGAGGAAGGGCCAGTCGTCACTGACGATCGCTGCGGATTCTACCCCCTGGACCTCCTTTGGGACGACCCACTTCGAGCCCGGGTCGACTCGCTCCGGGCCGACCACGAACAGCCACTGCGCAGGGAAGGGCTCGACCTGGAAAGTGTGGACCGGGATCTCGAACACCGAGCGCAGAGTCGCGAGGATCTTGGGAGAAGACGTGCCGGACATCCAGGCGTAGAGCAGGAGCGCGCCCTCAGGCGCGAGGCGCCGCGAGCACTCCTGGAAGCACTCCTGGGTGTAGACAAAGCTGTCGAGCCGAAGCCCTCCTGAGGAGGCGACGCCCGGATGGCTGTCGATCCAGAAGAAGAAGATCAGGTCGAACTGGGTGTCTGCTCGACGAAGGTAGGCTCGAGCGTCGTCGACCACGACGGTCACGCGGGGATCTTGATAGGGTTGGTCGCCGTTCAGCTGACGTCCCAACTCGACGATCACTGGGTCAATATCGACGGCCACGATCTCCTTGGCTCCAGCAGCCAGCAAGGCGGGGAGGTTCGCGCCGGCTCCCGTCCCGAGCGCCAGGATCCTCGCTCCCTTCACGCGCTCGCGGATGGGCCCCAAGTCGGCGTTCGGGATCGTGTGCTGGACGTCCACGCTCGAGACGATGCGCGCGGTTTCTATGGCAGGGAAGGACTGGTAGTAGTTTCCGTTAGCGGTGATGGCGAGGCGCCCGTCGCCGATCTCGTGTCCGATTCCCGCGGTCCGCAGGACGAGCCGTTGATAGGGGGAGGTGACCTGGTGTTCGTGGGCAGGAAAGGTCAGCCCTGAGAGGCCTGTCAGGAGAACCAAGAGGGCAAACCCCAAGGTCGCGGCCGGCAGACGTCGCAGCGCTAGGAGGTAGACCAAGCCTCCCAGCAAGAGCCAGAAGGGGGCAGGGGTCCAGAGGGCAGAGAGGGCGTCGACGAGGAGGACCCCAAGCAGGCTCCCGACCAAGTTTGCTCCATAGCCCCGGAGGTTACTCTCGCGGGCCAGGAGACGACCCACGATCTGCCCGAAGGGAAGGGTCGCTACGACGATCAGGACGAACTGCCAGAGGGGGAAGAAGAGCCACCACTGCTTGGCGAAGGCGTCTGAGGTGTTGGCCAGGAGGTTGGCCTGGAAGAACTGGAGACCCAGGAGGGGGAGGGCGTAGGGCACCAGGGACACGTTGCGAGCCCCCGACGCGAAGCCGACGCCGAGGCCTAGGAAGCACGCCAAGAGGCCGAAGTTCCGGTAGTGAGCCAGGTGGGGGAGGAGGTCGCCAGTCCAGCGAATCACGCAGAGTTCGACGAAGAGGGCTAGCCCCGAGAGGACCGCGATCCACAACAGAGAGCGTGGGCCGAGGCCCTCGTCGATCGCCGCGGCGGCCCTAGTCACGGCCGCGTGATGCCAGCCAGCGAGTCGCTTGGAGTTCCAGAGTGACCCCAGGCAGCCCAAGGCCAGGAGAAGGGTCACGACGACGAGGAGGACTCTCCGCGCCGGAGAACTGCTGGACTCCGACGCGAGGGAGTAGGCGAGTCGTCCGAGGAGCAAGGCCCCGCTCAGGGCGAGACCCGAGAGGGTCAGGCGAAGTGAGATCGCTCGAACTCGTAACCAGTTCACCCTGCCTCCTCGGTGGCCCTAATCCTAACCGGGATCTGAGTCTTGCTTGGACCCCGAGCCTGCTGGGCTGGGCTCGACTTGTGTTAGACCTTGCCCTGGGCCTCCAGGAGCCGAGTCGCCACCACGGAGCTCGCGCGCGGACGACTCGCCAACCTCGTCAGGCCTGGACTCGCCGGCTAGTCCAGCTCCACCGTCTGGCTCTTGCCCGCGAAGGTCCCGCCCTTGAAGTGCCCCTCGAGCGAGACCCTGGCCCCGACCACGGCCAGGCTCGGGGCGCCTGCGTCGAGGGTCACCGAGACGGGGTTCGCGACCCCCGGTAGGAGCGAGACCCCCGTCCGCTCGAAGCTCGTCGCGTCGATCGAGAGCGTGCTGCCTTGGACGCTCAGGATCCGGCCCGCTAGCCGCGTGTCCCGGAGCCGCACGGCTAGCGCCGTCCCAGAGAAGGGCGCGACCTGAACCTCTTGTCCGATCGCGACGTCAGAGAGGGCTGCCGCCACGCCCGGAGGCCCGTCGAAGGAGAACTGGGTCTGGGCGTTGAGGGCTATCGTGTGGCTAGAGCCGGGAGAGAAAGAGGACTCCTTCGGATCGGTGACGAGGAGCGTGATTCCTTGAGCCGAGATGGCCTGCACTACTCCTCGGACTCGGGGGCCGGCGTTCGTGCCGTCGTCCACCTCCAGCTCATGGGCGCGCACGGCCTTCGCGGCAGCGTCGAAGCTCCCACGAACCTCGAGGAGAGTGCCGACGGTCAGGATCGAGTCCAGCGCAGTCGAGGCGACGGACGAAGAGTTGGCGCCTTGGAGCAAGACCGCGCCTGAGGCGAACACCACCGGGACACGTCCCGCGCCGACCTCGAGGACCAGGTCCTGGGCGCCGACCTGGGCCACCCGAGCCTTGAAGTCTTCGAGCCCTCGCACGCCCGGGGGGTCCAGCTCGGCCTTCAGGACTGGCGCGAAGGACAGGCTGCCTCCGGCGCCTGTCTGGATGTTCTGGAGCGAGTCGTCGACGCGCACGTCGATCTCCAGCCTGTTCGGCGTGGCAGCGGAGACCACGAGGTTTAAGGCGCGAGTCACGCTCCCCGCGGGAGGAGACACGGTGAGCTGATTCCCCGCGAGGTCGCGAGCAGTGGCTCCTTGGTAGCTGAAGCTGACCTCGACGTATGTCGCGGCGGGGACATGAACGCTGTTCAGGAGCTTGCTGATCCCCCGCAGGCGGAGGAGGTCTTGCTGGGGGAGCGTCGCGGGGAGGAGATCGACGACGCCCCCGGCTGAGTCCTTGAGCGAGAGCTGAGTCAGGTCGAGGCGAAGCTCAGCCAGGTCCGAGGTCGGAGCGTCGGTGAGGGTCACGGCCGTGGTGGGAGCGCTCGGCGCTCCTCCTCCGCTAGAGCTGCCGCCGCAGCCCAGGAGGCTGGAGAGAGCTAGGGTGAGTGAGACGAAGGCGCAGGGGCGCTTCATGGGGAGAGTCCTTGGTGTTTTCGATAGGTTCTTGACCGTCCCGGTCGCTCTTTCTCTGAAAATGGGCGCCGACATCCGGGAGTCTTTGTCGGGGGTGGGCTAAGTCTTTGCACGGCCTATGCGGGAAGGGGCGCCTCGCTTCGGCTGGGAGGGGGAGGACAACTCCGGCAGGCCGAGGGCGCGCGGCCAATCGTGCGCCCGGTCGCGGATCTTGAAGCGCGCTTTGCTAGCTTCCTTGGAGAGTCCTCAATCCTCACGCCCTGACCGGGCAGCCCAGCTCATGACACAGCACTCTCACACGACCCGGCTGGCTCAGCTCGTGGCCTCGCATCTCGGTCGCCAAGACTTCGAGGGCTCAGCGGTCTCTAACGAGGAGCTCGTCGAGCGAATCAGCCGCCGCCTCCTCGCTTACTTTACGCGCCTCGTCGGCCCCGCTGAGGCTGAGGATTGTCTCCAGGAGACATTGGTCGCGCTCCAGGAGAGCTTCCTCAAGGGTCGCTACGACCGGCAGCGGTCGTTCAACGCCTGGGCCTGGCTCAAGGCCCGGACCGTCTACGCACAGTGGTGCCGGACTCACCAGCGCTTGCAGCGCGCCGTGGCTGAGGGGGCCGAACTTCAGGGCGAGACTACCCAGCCTACCCCGGCAACGAGGGTCGATGCTCGCCTCGACGCCTCTCAACTCCTGGACAAGTTGGCCTTGGCCTTCGGCGAGGAGACCCGGGAACTCTTCGTGCTCTACTACGAGGGGGACCTCAGCCAAGATCAAGTCGCTGAACTGGTGGGCCGCGATCCAAAGACTGTTCGTAAGCGCCTGCGAGCTGCACACCGCTTCTTGGAACAAGCACTCGCGGAGCCGGAGCAATGAGCGAGGCCTCGTCAACTCCGCCCTCTTCCACGCCAGGGAGGCCCGAGTCGCTCTTAAAGCTCTTTCGGACCCCTGACGCTGAGCAAACGAGACTCCCTGAGGCGGCAGGTGATTTGGCCACGATCCTCAGCGAAGGCGTGCCCCTCGAACCCGGAGCTTGGGTCGGCGCCTATCGAGTCTTGAGATTGCTTGGGCAAGGCGGAATGGGCGAGGTTTACGAAGTCGTCCGCGCGCAAGAGCGTCTGGCACTCAAGCTTCTCCAACTCGACCTGGCTGGGTCTAGCGAGGCGCGAGCTCGCTTCTCCCGAGAGGCCACCGCTCTGGCCTCCCTGCAAGCGCTTGGTCTGGCCCGGGTCGTGTCGGTTCTCGAACGCGGTGAGATAGAAGATGGTCGCCCCTATTTCGTCATGGACCTCGTCTCGGGAAGACGCAGCTTGCGAGATTGCCTGAAGGAAGGCAGGCTCGAGGCCTCGCTCGAGCTCTTGGACCAAACCGCTGAGACGCTCGCCGCCGCGCACGCCCACGGGCTCGTGCACCGAGATGTAAAGCCCGAGAACGTCCTGGTCGACGAGGAGGACCAAGCCTACCTCGTCGACTTTGGACTCGCTCGGCACTATGAGCTGGCTGAGTCCTTGACCGCCACAGGGGAAGCCCTAGGAACGCTCAGCTACATGGCGCCTGAGCAGGCTCGTGGTGACCGAGCCGAGGTAGGCCCCAAGACAGACGTCTTCGCATTGGGGTTGATCCTCTACGAGGTCCTGACTGGAGAGCGACTCAAGCTTACGTTCTACCAGCTCCACGATTCCCAGCTTCCGGAGTTCGCGCGACCGCGCGAGATCAATCCGAACCTTGACCCTCAACTCGAGACGGTGTGCCTCAAGGCCATGGCCTGGAGGCCAGACGATCGATATCAAGACGCGGGAGCGTTTCTGGCGGCCTTGAGAGCCACGCGCAGTGTCCTCCTGAACGAAACGACCGCATGGAATTGAGGCGAAAGGGGTAGAGAAACCTCCTCCTCCACAACAGGGCTGAGGCCCGTGGAGGACGCGTGACCAAGCGCGA
>Ga0316204_10002896_pt1 | contig 36713 bp, 40 predicted proteins | sample 6monrhotite_MG_2_FD_205661 | JGI IMG/M metagenome (GOLD analysis project Ga0316204, IMG submission 205661) | Microbial mat bacterial communities from mineral coupon in-situ incubated in ocean water Damariscotta River, Maine, United States -... | ecosystem: Environmental > Aquatic > Marine >... | reverse complement strand
AGGACGCCGCCAGCGACAAACTGGTGCCCGAAGGCATCGAAGGGCAGGTGCCCTACAAAGGCAGCGCGAATGCGGTTGTACACCAATTGGTCGGCGGCTTGCGGGCCGCGATGGGTTACACCGGATGCGCGACCGTGGCCGAGATGCGCAAAGACTGCAGCTTTGTGCGGATCACCGGCGCTGGTCTCAAAGAAAGCCATGTGCATGACGTTCAGATCACCCGCGAAAGCCCGAACTACCGGATTGGGTAATCGAATATGATCAGTATGTTAAAGACGCATCTTGAAGCGAACCCTGCACAATGACTCCGGGTGCGCGGGTCGCCGCAGCGATCGAAATTCTGGGGGATATGTCTGATGGTTTGGCGGCTGAACAAGCGCTGACCCGCTGGGCCCGGCGCAGCCGCTTTGCCGGCTCCAAAGACCGCGCCGCGATCCGCGATCATGTCTTTGATGTGCTGCGCTGCCGGCGCACGGCGGCGCACTATGGCCAAGGGGATAGCCCGCGGGCCTTGATGATCGGCTTGCTTCATCAGCAAGACGCCGATCTGGATGGGTTGTTTTCCGGCGACGGCCACGCGCCCGCGCCACTGACCGGGCAAGAGCGCCAGTTTCCTATGCCCCCGGAGGATCATGCAGTGGCTTGGAACCTGCCCGATTGGCTGATCCCTGCGTTTGAGGCATCGCTGGGTGAGGCCGCAAACGGAGTGGCGATCGCCCTGCAAGACCGCGCACCGGTGTTCCTGCGGGTCAATACGCTCAAAACCAGCCGCGATGAGGCGCAGGCATCCTTGCTGGCCGAAGGCGTTGAAACCAAACACAATCCTTTGTGTGGCACTGCATTGACCGTCACCGAAGGCGCACGCAAGATCCGCAATTCCAACGCTTATTTGCAAGGCCATGTGGAGTTGCAAGACGCCGCCAGTCAGGCGGTAGTCGCGGCATTGCCCAAAGGTGGCCGGGTGCTCGATTATTGCGCAGGCGGCGGCGGCAAGGCGCTGGCGCTCGCAGAAGATCCGGATCGCAAGGTTTTTGCCCATGACATCGACCCGCGCCGCATGGCCGATCTTCCGGGCCGCGCAGATCGTGCGGGCGCACAGATCACGTCATTGAGCACCGAACAGACCGCTCAATCCGAAAAGTTTGATATCGTGCTGTGTGACGCACCTTGTTCCGGCTCCGGCGCATGGCGGCGGGCGGCGGATGGCAAATGGACATTGACGCCAGACCAACTGGCGACATTGAACCAAACGCAGGATGATATTCTGGACAAAGCTGCAACACTGATCGCCGCAGGCGGGGTTCTGGCCTATGCAACCTGTTCAGTGCTGCGGGACGAAAACGAAGACCGCGTTGAGGCGTTTTTGGCACGACATCCCGGCTGGTCCATGACCTCTTCCCACCGCTTTGACCTTGGTCCAAACGGCGATGGTTTTTTCACGGCACACTTGACGCAAGATTGATTGACGCGCTATGCAACTTAAGGATGCATAATGGCCGTTGGTTAATCGTAGCTTAACTCTTCGTGCCCCTAATGCGAGCTGAACTCGTTTTGGGGGCTGGCTTGAAAAGCGAAAAACCACAGTTGGATCCTGCGACGCCGCTGCCTTCGGCCGGGCGGATTCGAATGTTTGTCGTGCTGTCCATTCTATTCGGGGTTCTGGCCGTCATCGCGCCGCATCGGCTTGCCACCCTGGCCCTGATCACCGTTGCCGCCACCTTGTTTGCGTTTGCTTGCCTGCGCGCCCTGCGCACGGCCCACCGGGTGAGAAAGGATGTCAGCAAGGTCAATATCGTGGCAGATTTCATCGCAAATGACACTGTAGCCAGCTTGGTCACTACGCGGGACTGCCTTGTCACGCTGCAAAACCCGGCCGCCACCCGAATGTTTCAGGGGGCCGAAAAAACCACGCTTGCCTCAATGCTTTCAGGCACATTCGCCAGCCCTCAAGCGATTTTGTACCGCCTGCAATCACGCGCCACTGTCACGGGCACCGCCCATGAGGACATCGCCACCAAGACCGGCCATATGCGCATCGGCGTTCATGACATCGGGCAGGGCGGGTTGGTCTGGCGAATTGATCAGGTGCCTGAACGTGCGCCCCCGCGACCACCCCAAGAAGGGCAACAATTACCGATGGTTATGGTGGGGCGCTCGGATGCGATCCTGTTTATGAACGATGCGGCGCGGCGGCTGGTTGGCGGGCGTGTAAAATCGCTTGATCGCATGTTCACCAAGCTGCCTTTGCTGCCCGGCACACAAGCTGAAATCACCACGTCAGACGGGCCGCAAAACGCCCTTATTGCAGAGGTCCAGGCGGGTGCGGGACGCCGGGCGATCTATTTGTTGCCGCCGCCTGATGTGCTGGAAACCGGTGAGCAGGGGTGGCAAGCCTTTCACGATTTGCCGGTTCCGATGATCAAGGTCGCGCCGGATGGTTCGGTACAATCCTTCAATAGAATGGCCAAAACGCTGATCGGTGTGAACCTGTCGGAAGCTGCGCATCTTTCTGACCTGATGGAGGGGCTTGGCCGCTCCATCACGGACTGGTTGAACGACACCTTGGCGGGCCGCAAAGTGCAAAAATCAGAGTTCTTGCGCCTGCGCCGCACCGACAAAGAGGTGTTTGTTCAGGTTGTGCTGAACCCGATCAACGAGGATGGCAATCCCGCCCTGATCGCGGTGATGCATGACGCGACCGAGCTGAAATCGCTTGAGGCGAAATTTGTGCAAAGCCAGAAAATGCAGGCGATTGGCCAACTTGCAGGCGGCGTTGCGCATGATTTCAACAACCTGCTGACCGCGATCTCGGGCCATTGTGACCTGCTGCTGCTGCGCCATGATCAGGGGGACAGTGATTATGGCGATCTTGTTCAGATCAGCCAGAACGCCAATCGCGCCGCCGCTCTTGTCGGGCAATTGCTGGCCTTCTCGCGCAAACAAACCCTGCGACCGGAAACCTTGGATATGCGTGACACTCTGGCCGATTTGACACATCTGTTGAACCGTCTGGTCGGGGAAAAAGTCACGCTCACACTCAGCCATGATCCGGTTCTGCAACCCATACGCGCTGACAAAAGGCAACTGGAACAGGTGCTTATGAACCTTGTTGTCAATGCCCGCGACGCCATGCCCGAGGGCGGCGAAATTCGGATTGTCACTGAATGTATCTCCCTCAAAGAACCGCTTTTGCGTGATCAGGTGTCAGTGCCGCCCGGAAAATATGTCACCGTCAAAGTCATCGACGAAGGATCGGGGATCGCGCCTGACAAACGCGACAAGGTGTTTCAACCGTTTTTCACAACCAAACGCACAGGGGAGGGGACGGGTCTTGGTCTTTCCACGGCTTATGGCATCGTCAAGCAATCGGGCGGCTTCATCTTTGTCGATTCCATCATCGGAAAAGGCACAACCTTCGCTCTCTACTTCCCCGTTCTGGATCTGCCCGCCACAGCACAGCCCGCCGCTGCAGCCAAATCACTACCGCCTCGGGCCCAGACCGAAGATGGCGTTATCCTGCTGGTCGAGGACGAAGCGCCGGTGCGGGCCTTTGCCAGCCGCGCCTTGCGCCTGCGCGGCTATACCGTGCTCGAAGCCGATTGCGCAGAGGCCGCGCTCAAAACCCTCGAAGATTCCAGTCTGTCCATAGATGTGTTTGTCACGGACGTGGTGATGCCCGGTATGGACGGGCCCAGCTGGGTGCGCGAAGCGTTGAAAGTGCGCCCGGACGTGCGGGTGGTATTTGTGTCAGGCTATGCCGAGGACAGCCTTGCCGAAGCGCAGACCAAAATTCCCAACTCCGTGTTCCTGCCCAAACCTTTTTCGCTCAGCGAATTGACCGATACGGTGGGACAGCAACTGCACTAAGCCTAAGGGGGGCTGTTCAGGCAATCGAATCGTACAAGACAAACTCTTCGGCGCATTTGCGGCGCAAGCGGGCCTCAACAGAATGCGACAGCTGCAGTTCCATCGGCGGCGAGACATTGAGCTGTTGCAAATCAAATGTCACTTCAAGCCGTTGCTCAAGGAATTCTCGTAGGCGCTGGGGATCCTCATAGCGGAACAAATGGCTGATGCCCGTGCCATTTGGCTGTGATTTCAGAAAGTTAGCCTGACTTCCCACATCCGCAAACCCCGGTTTGTTGCCCTTGAGATAAGCCAGAACAAAATCATCAAAGCTAATGCCCGCGGTGCTGTTTGGCTTGCCCGCCATGTAAGGCCGCTGGCGATAACGATACCAACTGCCCAGCCACGACACCGGCTCTCGCATGACCGCCATCAGCTCAAGCTCAACCCCGCAAACCTTGTCAAACATCGGTCTAAAGAACCGATTGTAGCGATATACCGGGGCATGTTTCAGCATCGGCGGGTCGGAAACCACCATATCGGCCCGATCCGCCAAGGCCGCCTGATAGGCCGTGGTCCCGGTTTTGGGAACGGACAGGAACGCCAGACGTTCTTTAACAAAAACAAGCACTTTCGGCGCTCCTGTTTCCAAATCAATCTATTCTTCAACATCTAAACTACTCCTTAACCAAAGCTGGAAAAAGATAGCAAAGCAAAGAATTTGATTGAAATGTTCTCTTTTTGGTCTCATATGGAACATTAGAAGAACAAAACAGGATGGCCGGTCAGCGATTGCGGCAGGCAGGCCACTATGACACTAAGGGGCTAGGCAAATGGCAACGGCAGATCTTTTGACAATGGACACTAAAAAATCAGCGGAAAAGCAAAAGGCACTCGACAGTGCCTTGGCACAGATTGAGCGGCAATTTGGCAAAGGCTCGATCATGAAACTGGGTGCCGAAGGCGCCATTCAGGACATAAAAGCCAGCTCGACAGGCTCGCTTGGTCTGGACATCGCGCTTGGCATTGGCGGTCTGCCGATGGGGCGGATCATTGAGATTTACGGACCGGAAAGCTCAGGCAAAACCACGCTGACTTTGCATTGTGTAGCTGAACAGCAAAAATCCGGCGGCGTTTGCGCCTTTGTGGATGCAGAACACGCGCTCGATCCGCAATACGCCCGCAAACTGGGTGTGGACATCGACGAGTTGCTGATTTCGCAGCCCGACACCGGCGAACAGGCGCTTGAGATCACCGATACGCTGGTGCGCTCCGGTGCGGTGAACATGGTTGTGGTGGATTCGGTTGCCGCCCTGACACCAAAATCCGAACTTGAAGGCGACATGGGCGACAGCTCTGTGGGTGTTCAGGCCCGGCTGATGAGCCAAGCGATGCGTAAACTGACCGGCTCCATCTCGCGCTCCAACTGCATGGTGATCTTCATCAACCAGATCCGCATGAAGATCGGCGTGATGTTCGGCTCGCCAGAAACAACCACGGGCGGCAACGCGCTGAAGTTCTATTCCTCCGTCCGTTTGGACATCCGCCGCATCGGCGCATTGAAGGACCGCGACGAAGTTGTTGGCAACGCCACCCGCGTTAAGGTCGTGAAAAACAAGGTCGCGCCGCCGTTCAAGCAGGTCGAATTTGACATCATGTATGGCGAGGGCATCTCCAAAATGGGCGAGCTGCTGGATCTGGGCGTCAAAGCAGGCGTGGTCGATAAATCCGGGTCGTGGTTCTCTTACGGGGATGAACGCATCGGTCAGGGGCGCGAAAACGCCAAGACCTTCCTCAAGGAAAACGAAGCGATGGCCCATGAGATCGAGGACAAAATCCGCGCCGCACATGGGCTGGATTTTGAAGGCTCCGAAAACGACGATATCCTCGAAGCCTGAGGCAAAGCGCGGGCCAGACCGCACATACAGTTTAACAAGAAGGGCGCGCCGCTTGGCTGCGCCCTTTTTTCATGGGCCGCCCTGTGGACAGCCCCCCGTTGCGCGGCTATTTGAAAAGGAAGATTTTTGCCCCGGAAGGCCAGACCCATGAAGACGTTGAACGAGATCCGCTCCACCTTTTTGTCCTATTTCGGCAAGCAGGGCCACGCGATTGAGGCATCCGGCCCGCTGGTGCCGCGCAATGACCCAACATTGATGTTTGCAAACTCCGGCATGGTGCAGTTCAAGAACCTCTTTACCGGCGTTGAAACCCGCGATTATGTCCGCGCCACCACAGCGCAGAAATGTGTACGGGCCGGAGGCAAGCACAACGATCTGGACAATGTCGGCTATACCGCCCGCCATCATACGTTCTTTGAGATGCTCGGCAATTTCAGCTTTGGCGATTATTTCAAGGCCGAGGCGATTGCCTTTGCCTGGGAATTGCTGACCAAGGAATTTGGCATCGACGCCTCGCGCCTGTTGGTAACGGTCTATCACACCGATGACGAAGCCGCTGAAATCTGGAAGAAAGTCGCGGGCTTGCCCGATGACCGCATCATCCGCATCGCCACCGATGACAACTTCTGGCGGATGGGGCCAACGGGCCCGTGCGGCCCCTGCACTGAGATCTTTTATGATCACGGCGATCACATCCCCGGCGGTCCTCCCGGCACCCCCGAAGAAGACGGCGACCGGTTCATCGAGATCTGGAACATCGTTTTCATGCAGAACGAACAGTTCGAAGACGGCACGATGAAACCGCTTGCGATGCAGTCCATCGACACAGGTATGGGGCTGGAGCGTATCGGGGCCTTGCTGCAAGGTCAGCACGACAACTACGAAACCGACACCATGCGCGCCTTGATTGAGGCAAGCGGCAACGCGCTGCACATGGATCCATTCACCAGCGGCAACGTGCATCACCGTGTGATCGCCGATCACCTGCGTTCGACCTCTTTCCTGATCGCCGATGGGGTCATGCCCTCCAACGACGGGCGCGGCTATGTTCTGCGCCGTATCATGCGCCGCGCGATGCGCCATGCGCATTTGTTGGGTGCAAAAGATCCGCTGATGCATCAACTGGTTCCTGCGCTGGTCAGCCAGATGGGTTCTGCCTATCCAGAGCTTGGACAAGCGCAGGCGCTGATCACAGAAACTTTGATGCTCGAAGAAACCCGCTTCAAACAGACGCTTGAGCGGGGCCTGAAACTGCTCGAAGATGAGGTGAGCACGCTGGAGGATGGCGCCGCCTTGCCAGGCGCTGCGGCGTTCAAGCTTTATGACACATACGGCTTCCCCCTTGATCTGACCCAGGATGCCCTGCGCGAACAGGGCCGGTCGGTGGACACAGACGGGTTTGACAGCGCCATGGCCGAACAAAAGGCCAAGGCCCGCGCAGCATGGTCCGGTTCGGGCGAAGCGGCAGATGCCACGGTTTGGTTCGATGTGGCAGACAAACATGGCACCACAGATTTCCTCGGCTATGACACCGAAACCGCCGAAGGCCAGATCGCAGCCATTGTTCAGGGCAGCGATTTGACCGCGAAAGCAGGCAAAGGTGACAGCGTCCAGATTGCACTGAACCAGACACCGTTCTACGCAGAGTCCGGCGGTCAGGTGGGTGACAGCGGCACAATCCGCACTGAAACGGGCCGGGTAGAGATCACCGATACCCGCAAAACCGCTGGCGTTTTCTCCCATATAGGCAAGGTGTTGGAAGGCGAAGTTGAAGTTGGTCAAGCCGCCGTGCTTGAGGTGGATCACAACCGCCGGGCTGCGATCCGCGCCAACCACTCCGCCACGCACCTGCTGCATGAGGCCCTGCGCAGCGCGTTGGGTGATCATGTCTCACAGCGCGGCTCGCTCAATGCCGCGGATCGGCTGCGCTTTGATTTCTCCCACGCCAAGGCCCTTAGCTCTGACGAGCTGTCGGGCGTGGAACGGGAGGTTAACGATTACATCCGCCAAAACACCCCCGTCGAGACCCGTATCATGACCCCGGACGATGCCCGAGGCCTTGGGGCACAGGCGCTCTTTGGGGAAAAATACGGCGATGAAGTGCGCGTTGTCTCCATGGGCCGGCAAGATGGCTCTGGCAAGGGCACCGACAAATCCACCTATTCGCTCGAGCTGTGCGGCGGCACCCATGTCCGCCAAACCGGTGACATCGGTGCGTTTGTACTGCTCGGCGACAGCGCCAGCAGCGCCGGCGTGCGCCGCATCGAAGCCCTGACCGGAGCCGAGGCATTGAACTGGCTGCGCGATCAACAGGCGGCGCTGTCCCGCGTTGCCGAAACCCTGAAAACCGCAACCACCGATGTGCCTGACCGGGTCCGCGCCCTGATGGATGAACGCAAGGCCCTGTCCAATGAGGTGGCGCAACTGCGCCGTGAATTGGCTATGTCCGGTGGTGGCAGTGCAGCGCCAGACGTGCGCGAGGTGAACGGCGTCAAATTCATCGCCCAAGTACTCAGCGGCGTCACCGGCAAGGATCTTCCGGCGCTGGTCGATGAACACAAGTCGCAACTTGGATCGGGGGCTGTCCTGCTGATCGCCGATGCGGGTGGCAAGGCCGCCGTGGCCGCAGGCGTCACTGATGATCTCAAGGGCAATCTGTCAGCGGTCGATCTGGTCAAGGCAGCAGTGGCCGAACTGGGCGGCAAGGGCGGCGGCGGCCGTCCCGATATGGCGCAGGGCGGCGGCAAAAGTGCCGACAACGCAGAGGCGGCGATCGTGGCTGCTGAAAACACAATAAAAGGATAAGACTGATGGGCGCACTTTGGATTGCACATGTCACCGTCACTGACGAAGAGGCATACAAAAAATACGCGGCAGGCGCGACCGTCGCCATTGCCGCGCACGGAGGCGAATTCATCGCCCGCGGTGGCCGCTTTGTTCAACTTGAGGGCAAGGAACGGCCTCGCAATGTCGTGGCGCGTTTTCCCGACGTGGAAACCGCAGAAAAATGTTACCACTCAGAGGCTTACCAGGCCGCACTAAACTATGCCCGCGGCGCATCCGAGCGCGAGCTGATGATTATCGAGACCAGCGAATAACACCAGTCTCCAACCTTTTTGGCTCTAAATATTCCGGGGGGTGCGGGGGGCTGGCCCCCCGCTGCGGTCCGGTCGCCTCAGGCGACCGGAAACTAATTTAGCCCGCTTTTGCCATGCGCTTGCGCTCATGGGGATCCAGGTAACGCTTGCGCAGACGGATCGCATTGGGCGTCACTTCTACCAGTTCATCATCATCGATATAGGCAATCGCCTCTTCCAGCGACAGGATCTTTGGCGTGGTCAAACGCACCGCTTCATCGGTGCCGGAGGCCCGCACGTTGGTCAGTTTCTTACCCTTCAGCGGGTTCACTTCCAGATCATTCTCACGCGAATGTTCGCCAATGATCATGCCGGTGTAGACGTCTGCCTGTGCACCAATCATCATCTTGCCGCGCTCTTCGAGGTTCCAAAGGGCAAAGGCCACCGAAGTGCCGTTCTCCATGGAAATCAGAACACCTGCGCGGCGGCCCGGAATTGTGCCCTTGTGCGGCGCCCATTCGTGGAACACCCGGTTGATCACACCTGTGCCGCGCGTGTCGGTGAGGAATTCACCGTGATAACCGATCAAACCACGCGAAGGCACATGGGCCACGATGCGGGTTTTGCCAGCACCGGCGGGTTTCATCTCGACCAGTTCACCTTTGCGCACACCGGTGATCTTTTCGATCACCGCGCCGGAATATTCGTCATCCACGTCGATCGTGGCTTCTTCAATTGGCTCGTGGCGAACGCCGTCGATCTCTTGAAACAGAACCTGCGGGCGAGAGATTGACAGCTCGAACCCTTCGCGGCGCATGTTTTCGATCAGAACGCCCATCTGCAATTCGCCGCGCCCCGCGACCTCAAAGGCATCTCCGCCCGGAGTGTCGCTGATCTTGATCGCAACGTTGGATTCCGCTTCCTTAAGCAGACGCTCGCGGATCACACGAGACTGCACCTTTTTGCCGTCACGGCCCGCCAGCGGGCTGTCGTTGATGCCAAAGGTCACGGTGATGGTCGGCGGGTCAATCGGCTGTGCCGGGATTGCCTCGCTGACGGATTGATCGGCCAGCGTATCGGCCACGGTCGCCTTGGTCATGCCCGCAATAGAAACAATGTCACCCGCTTCGGCCACGTCAATTGCCGTTTGATCCAGGCCGCGAAACGCGAGAATTTTTGTGCACCGGAAGTTTTCAATCAAAGAGCCATCACGCGACATCGCCTTGATGGTTTGGCCAGCTTTCAACGTGCCGGTTTCAACCCGGCCCGTCAGCAAACGCCCCAGAAACGGATCACCGCCCAGCGTCGTCGCCAGCATCGTGAATGGCTTGTCTGTTTCGCTGATCTGCTTGGGCGCAGGCACGTGATCAAGGATCAGCTGGAACAGATCGTCCAGACCGTCACGTTTACCATCAAGCTCATGGTCGGCCCAACCAGCACGGCCAGAGGCGTACATCGTCGGGAAATCCAGCTGCTCGTCTGTCGCATCAAGATTTGCAAACAGATCAAAACATTCATCCAACGCCCGGTCCGGCTCGCCGTCCGGCTTGTCGACCTTGTTGATCACAACAATTGGTCGCAGGCCCAGCTTGAGCGCTTTTGAGGTCACGAATTTTGTTTGTGGCATCGGCCCTTCAGCCGCATCCACCAACAGCACAACACCGTCCACCATCGATAGGATCCGCTCAACCTCGCCGCCAAAGTCGGCGTGGCCGGGTGTGTCCACGATGTTGATACGCGTACCTTTCCATTCCACCGAAGTCGGCTTGGCAAAGATCGTGATGCCGCGTTCGCGCTCCAGATCGTTGCTGTCCATGGCCCGTTCAGTGGTGGCCTGGTTTTCACGATAAGTACCGGATTGTTTCAGAAGCTCGTCCACCAGCGTGGTTTTGCCGTGGTCAACGTGAGCGATGATTGCGATATTGCGCAGGTCCATGGGATCAGCCTTTGTGTCAAAGTTGCTGCCCCCTAACGTGCAGGCGGGACAAAGGCCAGCACAAAAGCGGATCACCCGGCGGGCTGTTGCCCGCTGTCATCCTCATGCCGCAACGTCAAAGCGCAACGGGCCGTTCGCAACGCCCCCCGGTGGCCCCTGCGATCCTGCCCGGTTCAGTGGGTCTGACTGCCGGAAAACAGATGGATTACAACGATGCCAGAGATGATCAGGCCAAGCCCCAGAACCGCAGGCAGGTCCAGCTTTTGGCCAAACAGGACAAATCCGATCCCCGCGATCAGGACAATCCCCAACCCCGACCAGATCGCATAGACAATGCCCACCGGCATGACCTTAAGCGCAAGCGCCATGAAATAGAACGAAGCGCCATAAAACAGCACAACCGCCACCGAGGGCCAGAACCGGGTGAATTGCTGCGAAGCCTGAAGCGCGGTCGTGCCAAGGGTTTCGGTGACAATGGCTATGAACAGCCAAATATAGTGGACAGGCATCTCAGATCCTTCTCAAGACGGGGAGTTCAGTGGTTTCCTTGATCTGTTCCATGACAAAACTGGCCGAGACATCCGATAGCGGCACCTTACGGATCAGCGCCTGATAAAGCCGGTCATAATCCGCCATATCCGCCACGCGGGCCCGGATCAGATAATCCAGATCGCCAGTCATCCGGTAAACGCCCAGAATTTCCGGCATGCCCATCGTCGCCTTGGAAAAGGCATTCAGCCAATCGGGCGCATGGGCATTGGTGCGGATCTGCATAAACACCGTCAGTCCGAGATTCAGTTGAACCGGGTCCAGCAGTGTCACCCGCGACCGGATCAGCCCACTGTCTTCCATGGCTTTGATCCGCCGCCAGCAGGCATTGCGCGACAGGCCAACAACCTCGCCAAGCGATTCCAGTGATTTGCCCGCATCGCGTTGCAATTCGGCAAGTATCCGGCGGTCGATGTTATCAATTGATCCCATAAATCCGACTATCACGGGAAAATTTCACATGATCAAGAAAATTGGCGCAGTCTTTGGGAAAAATGCACAAGGCGCTGCGGCTACATTGGGGAAACTCAAATTCAACGCGGAGCCCCCTCATGATCGCACGTCTTTTCCTCGACCATCCGGCCAAAGTGGATGAAACCTTTTTTGAACATATGCTCTTTGCGTTGAAATTCTCCAGTCTGCTGTTTGCGGCGGCAGGGGCTGCGCTGATCCATGCCTTTGTACCAGCGTTGTGCGAAAAGACCGCAAGCGGCATTATCAAAACGCTCTATGAGCGCACCTGCAACCGGGGCTGATCTTTATGTGCAGATGGGCGGCGTGGCAGGGCAAGCCATTGTTCCTCAGCGAAATTCTGACCGCCCCGGATCATTCCTTGATCCAGCAGTCGCGCGAGGCCAGCAAATGCAAAACCGCGATCAACGCGGATGGCTTTGGGCTGGCGTGGTATGACCAACACCCCAATCCTGGCCTATACCGCGATGTCTATCCGGCGTGGTCGGACGCCAACCTGAAATCGCTGGCAGAACAGGTGCGGGCGCGTCTGTTTCTGGCACATGTACGGGCCTCGACCGGCACAGCGACCAGCCGCAACAATTGTCATCCGTTTGTGCAGGGCAAATGGTCCTTTATGCACAACGGGCAGGTCGGCGGTTTTGACAGCTTTCGCAAAGACGCCGACATGATGATCCCGGATACGCTTTATGCAAATCGCAAAGGCGCAACTGACAGTGAGGCGCTGTTTCTGGTGGCCTGCGGCATGGGTCTGGACCGCGATCCCAAAGCCGCCATGCAAGCCACCGTAGGCGCGTTTGAGGCCCGTTCCGTGCAATCACGGCAGGGGCCGCACATGCGCATGGCCGCCGGTTTTTCGGACGGTGAAACGCTCTACGCGCTGCGCTATGCTTCTGACGATCTGGCGCCGTCGATGTTTTATCAATGGAATGAGGACTGGCAGGGCTGGTCCGTGGTGTCAGAACCCTATGACACGGCCCTTGGCGATTGGATCGAAGTGCCCAAGGGCAGCTTTTGCAGGTTCACCGCGTCACAGGTCGAGATTGAACCCTTTGCGCCAACTTTCATGCAGGCAAAAGAACCGGGGCTGCTCGCGGTATAATCAAAAAGGGCCGCATCGCTGCGACCCTTCCAGATTTACCCGGCCAATGCCTTGCTGAGATTTTCGTCGATTTTCTCAAGGAACCCCATAGTGGTCAGCCACCCTTGATCCGGGCCTACCAGCAGGGCGAGATCTTTGGTCATCTGGCCGCTTTCCACCGTATCCACGACCACCCGTTCCAGTGTTTCGGCAAAGTTAGTGAGCGCCTCATTGTTATCCAGCTTGCCACGGTGCTTGAGCCCGCCGGTCCAGGCGTAGATCGACGCGATGGAGTTGGTGGAGGTCTCTTCGCCTTTTTGGTGCTGGCGATAATGGCGCGTCACAGTGCCATGCGCCGCCTCGGCCTCGACGATCTTGCCATCTGGGGTCATCAGTTGCGAGGCCATCAAACCAAGCGAGCCGAAACCCTGCGCAACCGTGTCGGATTGCACGTCACCATCATAGTTTTTGCAGGCCCAGACAAAGCCGCCGTTCCACTTCATCGCGCAGGCGACCATGTCGTCGATCAGGCGATGTTCATAGGTGATACCCTTTTCCTTGAACTGGGCTTCAAACTCTTCTTCGTAGACCTTCTGGAACAGTTCAAGAAAGCGGCCATCGTATTGTTTCAAAATGGTATTTTTGGTCGACAGATAGACCGGCCACCCAATATTCAAACCATAGTTCAAAGAGGCCCGCGCAAAATCAATGATCGAGCTGTCGAGGTTGTACATACCCATGTAGACACCGGCGGAGGGCGCGTCATAGACCTCCTGTTCCATCACGGTGCCATCCTCACCGACAAATTTCATCGTCAGCTTGCCGGGGCCGGGGAATTTCATGTCAGAGGCGCGGTATTGATCGCCAAAGGCATGACGCCCGATGACAATCGGTTTGGTCCAGCCGGGAACAAGGCGCGGTACGTTTTTGCAGATGATCGGCTGGCGAAACACCACACCGCCAAGGATGTTGCGGATCGTGCCATTGGGCGAGCGCCACATCTGCTTTAGGCCAAATTCCTCAACCCGCGCTTCATCAGGTGTAATCGTCGCACATTTAACGCCAACGCCGTACTTTTTGATCGCCTCGGCGGCGTCGATGGTGATCTGGTCATCTGTGTCATCACGGGCCTGAATGCCAAGGTCGTAATACTTCAGATCCACATCCAGATAGGGCGTGATCAGCTTTTTCTTGATGAAATCCCAGATGATCCGGGTCATTTCATCACCATCAAGCTCGACGATGGGGTTTTCTACCTTAATCTTCGTCATGGATCGGTTCCTTTGGCATTATGTGGAGGTGAGGCAGGCCATAGCCCAGAATGCGGTGCAGGGGAAGTCTGCATACCATTGCATACCAAACAATCCTTCCGATCTTCTTAATCAATTAAGCTCAGATCAACAGCAGATGCTATTTGTCCAATGCAGCAAAGAACACCGCGATCCGGGCTTTGGCATAGTCCCACAAGCGGGGGGCACCGATGGCAATTTTGCTGCCGACGCGGTCGGCGATCTGCGTTTGAGTGACATTGTATTCGGTCCAACTGCCGCCGCCTGATTGCAGGTTCTGCATTGGCGGCTGAAACCGGTCCAGAGATTTGGCAAATTGGGCAGAGGGGCTTTGCGCCGCTTCAAACTCTTCCCAGATGGCACGCAGATCATCGCGCAGATCGTCCGGCAAAAGCCCGAAAATCCGATCTGCTGCAGCCTGTTCCAACGCCTCCATCTCAGCAATGTCGTAATCGCCGAAAATAGGATTATCACCAGCGTCTATTTCCACCAAATCATGCAAAATCAACATCTTGATGACCAAAGTTAAATCAACACCGGGCCCGGCCTGATCGGCCAGAACCAGTGCATACAACGTCAGATGCCATGAATGTTCAGCAGAGTTTTCGAACCGAGAGTTGTCACAAAGTTCGGTAGCGCGGATCGTGTTCTTAAGCTTGTCCGCCTCGTTGAGAAAGGCAATCTGCCGATCAAGCCGGGAGGAGGAGGAGCCGTCTTTCACGAACCGCCCGCGGCGCGGTGCGCCTTGAGCTTTTGCGCCAGAAACGAACGGCCCTTGTCATTGGCCATCCGGGTTCTGATCGCGGTCAAAAACGCCTCTTCCAAAGTCTGGGAAGAGGCACCAAGCACGGTGCCTACCTCCATAAACAACCGGTCTTCGCCGGTCTCATTTTGCACCGCGAGGCATTCCTCGGCCAGTTTGTTGGCCATTTCGATGACAACAGGATCTGCCATCAGCGCGTGGTCTCGGTCAGGCGGCGCTTCACATAGTCGGTGGTTGAGGTGATCAACGTGTCCATATGCGGCTCTTCAAAGAAGTGGCCCGCGCCTTCGACCTCTTGGTGGGTGATGGTGATGCCCTTTTGTTCGTGCAGCTTGTTCACTAGATTGACCGTGTCAGGCGGCGGCGCAACGCGGTCAGCGGTGCCATTGATGATCAGACCCGAAGACGGGCAGGGCGCCAAAAAGCTGAAGTCATACATATTTGCAGGCGGCGCAACCGAGATAAATCCGGTGATCTCTGGGCGGCGCATCAAAAGCTGCATTCCGATCCAGGCGCCAAAGGAGAAACCAGCAACCCAGCAATGCTTGGAGTTGTTGTTCATCGATTGCAGGTAATCCAGCGCCGAGGCCGCATCAGACAATTCGCCAATGCCCTGATCATATTCACCCTGACTGCGCCCGACACCGCGGAAGTTAAACCGCAACACGGTAAAGCCCATGTTGTAGAAGGCATAATGCAGGTTATAGACCACTTTGTGGTTCATGGTTCCGCCAAACTGCGGATGCGGGTGCAGGACGATCGCAATCGGTGCGTCACGTTCTTTTTGGGGGTGGTAGCGGCCTTCGAGGCGGCCTTCTGGTCCGGGGAAAATGACCTCTGGCATGAGCGTCCCTGTCTGGATGGTTCAAAGCGTCCCGCGAATAGTTGACAAATTCGCTAAGGCTCCTTAGAACGGTTCTAATCTTGTGCCCGAGCGCTATTCACGCGGGCCAGTCTAAGCGTTTATGCATTTTCATGCGCCCGCGTCAATCAAAGCGGGTGCAATTTGGGGGGTCAGCGATGAAGCTGTCAACAAAAGGCCGCTATGCGATGGTCGCCCTTGCCGATATTGCCCTGCAACCGGAGGGGGCTTTGGTATCGCTTGGCGACATCTCCGAGCGTCAGTCGGTCTCGCTGCCCTATTTGGAACAGCTGTTTGTGAAGCTGCGCCGCGCCGAACTGGTCACTTCGGTGCGTGGACCTGGGGGCGGCTACCGGCTGGCACGGCCCACATCGGAGATCCGTGTGGTGGATATACTGGCGGCTGTGGATGAAACCGTGGATGCGATGCACAAAGGCGCGGGCGCATCGGGTGGATCATCAGGCAGCCGCGCGCAGTCATTGACCAACCGATTGTGGGAGGGCCTGAGCGCCCATGTGTACGTGTTTTTGCACCAAACCCGGTTGTCGGATGTGATTTCCAATGAATTGGTTCCCTGTCCGGCGGTCCCGAATCTTTTTGCGGTGGTGGACGAGCCATGAACCGGTTTCAAAAGGCCGCGCAAGCGCGACATGATTTTAAAGGGCATGAAGGACGCTGTCCCTCAAACTCCCTGGAGATATTTAGGGCCAAAAAGAAACCATGAGGGTCTATCTGGATCATAATGCCACGACCCCAGTGCGGGCCGAGGCACGGGCGGCGATGATTGCGGCGATGGATGTGGTGGGCAATCCATCATCGGTGCACGCCGAGGGCCGTGCGGCGAAGGCATTGGTTGAAAAGGCGCGGGCGCAGGTGGCTGCGGCGATGGGCGCGGAAGGGGCGGATATCGTTTTTACCTCCAGCGCAACCGAGGCGGCAGCATTGGCGATGAGCGGACGTGAATTGGCTGGCGCCGCGATTGAGCATGACGCGGTGCGGGCTTGGCTTGGCGCGGATCTGCCGGTGAACGGGGATGGACATGTCCAGATTGCCGATCCCGCGCAATCGACCCTGCAATTGGCCAATTCCGAAACCGGTGTGCTTCAGGATCTCCCTGCGGGACTTGCGCTGAGCGACATGACACAGGCCTTTGGCAAAATTCCGGTGGATTTCATCGGCTCTGCGGTACGCATGGCTTTGATTTCGGCGCATAAACTGGGCGGGCCGAAAGGTATCGGTGCATTGGTGTTGCGGCGCGGCCAAGAGGTGCCAGCACAGATCAAGGGCGGCGGGCAAGAAATGGGCCGGCGGTCCGGCACCGAGAATATCATCGGCATGGCCGGTTTTGGCGCAGCAGCGGCGGCGGCGGCGCAGGATGTAGCCAATGGCCGCTGGGAAGAAATTGCCCAATTGCGCGATATTCTGCAGCAGGCTCTTGAGGCTGGCGAAAACAAGACTATTTTTGTCGGGAAAGGCGCGGCGCGGCTTCCCAATACGCTGTGCATGATGACCCCCGGTTGGAAGGGTGAAACCCAAGTGATGCAGATGGATTTGGCCGGATTTGCGATCTCTGCCGGATCGGCCTGTTCCAGCGGCAAGGTGCGTGCAAGTGCTGTCTTGCGGGCGATGGGCTTTGATGACACTCAGGCCGCGAGCGCGATCCGCGTTTCGCTGGGTCTGGAGACGACACAAGATGACGTGCTGCGGTTTGCGGACAGCTGGACGGCGAAACTGAAAAAACACGAGCAACGGGCCGCCTGAACGGGCCTTCGGAAAGGAACAAGACCTTGGATACATTGACCCTGAACGAGAACGATGGCGTCAAGGAAGGCGTTGATCAGGAGACCGTAGATGCCGTGCGCGAAGTGGGCGGTAAGTATAAATACGGCTGGTCCACGGATATTGAGATGGAGTATGCGCCAAAGGGCCTGACCCCTGACATCGTGCGCCTGATCTCCGAGAAAAACGAAGAGCCGGAGTGGATGACCAACTGGCGGTTGGAGGCCTATGAGCGCTGGTTGACCAAGACAGAGCCGGATTGGGCAATGGTGGATTACCCTGAAATCGATTTTCAGGATCAATATTACTATGCCCGCCCCAAAAGCATGGCGGAAAAGCCCAAGTCATTGGATGATGTCGACCCCAAGCTTTTGGAAACATACAAGAAACTTGGTATTCCACTGAAGGAACAGATGATCCTTGCCGGTGTTGAGGGCGCCGAAGATGCGCCTGCCGAGGGCCGCAAAGTGGCGGTAGATGCGGTGTTTGATTCCGTGTCTGTCGGCACCACCTTTCAGGATGAGTTGAAAAAAGCGGGCGTGATCTTTTGCTCAATCTCCGAGGCCATTCGCGAGCATCCCGAGCTGGTGAAGAAATACCTCGGCACGGTTGTTCCGGTGTCCGACAATTTTTATGCCACGCTGAACTCTGCCGTGTTCTCGGATGGCTCTTTTGTTTATGTGCCGCCCGGTGTGCGCTGCCCGATGGAGTTGTCGACGTACTTCCGTATCAATGCCGAAAACACCGGCCAGTTTGAGCGCACGTTGATCATCGCCGACAAGGGGTCTTATGTGTCCTATCTTGAAGGTTGCACAGCCCCCCAACGCGACGAAAGCCAGCTGCACGCCGCAGTGGTCGAGATCATCATCGAGGAAGATGCCGAGGTGAAGTATTCCACTGTTCAGAACTGGTATCCCGGTGATGAAGACGGCAAGGGCGGCATCTACAACTTTGTCACCAAACGCGCCGATTGTCGGGGCGACCGGGCCAAGGTGATGTGGACACAGGTCGAAACCGGATCTGCGGTGACATGGAAATATCCAAGCTGCATCCTGCGCGGCGACGATTCACAGGGTGAGTTCTATTCCATCGCCATCGCCAACAACATGCAGCAGGCCGACACCGGCACCAAGATGATCCATCTGGGCAAGCGCACCAAATCGCGGATCGTGTCCAAGGGCATTTCTGCTGGTAAGGCGCAGAACACCTATCGCGGGCTGGTGTCGATGCACCCCAAGGCCAAGGATTCGCGCAACTACACACAATGCGACAGCTTGCTGATCGGCGATCAATGCGGGGCACACACGGTGCCTTACATCGAGGTCAAAAACAACAGCAGCCGGGTAGAACATGAGGCGACGACCTCCAAGGTGGATGATGACCAGATGTTCTATTGCCGCTCACGCGGGATGGACGAGGAAGAGGCGGTTGCACTGGTTGTGAACGGGTTCTGCAAAGACGTGTTGCAGGCCTTGCCGATGGAATTTGCCATGGAAGCGCAGGCGCTTGTGGCGATCTCGCTGGAAGGGTCTGTGGGGTGACCGACCAACCTCCCAACCACACCAGCTTGCATGCCGATGCAGGTCCGGGAATGGCGCAAACGCCGGTTCTGGGCAGGCTGAGCCTGTTTGTCTTGGTGGGTTTGGGGTTGATGTTTTGTGCAGCCCGGCTGGGTCTGGCCCAGCCTGGCGTCTGGGGCGCCTCAGGTACGGTGGGGGTCGCGGTTATCTGGCTCGCAATCAAGGCTTGGCGCAGGCGCCATTTACAAGCACGCGGCGAAGCGCTTCAAGCGCAGCTGCATGATTTGAAACAAGAAGAGTTCCGTCTGAAATTTGCACAGGCGCAGCAGGATGGAGCGATCCCTTTTGCCGCCAAGGGCAAGGAGAATGAAACATGATCCTTACAACAACCAACTCGGTCGAGGGCCGCAGCATCGCCGCCTATCACGGCATTGTCGTGGGCGAGGCGATCATGGGGGCGAATATCGTGCGCGACATGTTTGCGCGGGTCACGGACATCGTGGGTGGCCGCTCCGGCCAGTATGAAACCAAACTGCGTGATGCGCGCGAAACCGCGATGTCAGAGCTGGAAGACGAAGCCAGATCCAAAGGCGCAGATGCGGTTGTGGGCATTGACATTGATTATGAGATTATTTCGGACAGCATGATGATGGTGTCCGTCTCGGGAACCGCTGTCAGCCTAAGCTGATACATGAAGAATTTGCCGTAAGGCACGGAATAGGAAGAGAAACATGCTGAGCATCAAGAACCTGAACGTCAAGCTGGAAGAAGAAGACAAGCAGATCCTCAAAGGGGTGAACCTTGAGGTTGAGGCGGGCAAGGTCCATGCGATTATGGGGCCTAACGGCTCTGGCAAATCCACACTGTCGTATGTTCTGTCTGGCAAGGACGGCTATGAAGTGACCGAAGGATCCGCCACGCTTGAAGGGGAAGATCTGTTGGAGCTGGAGCCGGAAGAACGTGCCGCGGCGGGCCTGTTCCTGGCATTTCAATATCCGGTTGAGATCCCCGGTGTGGGCAACATGACTTTCCTGCGCACGGCTGTGAACGCACAGCGCAAGGCACGGGGCGAAGAGGAAATGTCGGCGGCTGAGTTCCTCAAGGTGGTGCGTGCCAAGGCCAAAGACCTGAAAATCGACGCGGATATGCTCAAGCGGCCCGTCAACATGGGCTTCTCTGGCGGTGAGAAGAAGCGTAACGAAATCTTGCAGATGGCGATGCTTGAGCCAAAAATGTGCATCCTGGACGAGACCGATTCCGGGTTGGACGTGGACGCGATGAAATTGGTTGCCGAAGGGGTGAACGCCCTGCGCAACGAAGGGCGCGGATTTCTGGTGATCACCCACTATCAGCGCCTGCTGGATCACATCAAACCGGATGTTGTACACATCATGGCCGATGGCCGTATCGTGAAAACCGGCGGGCCTGAACTGGCGCTGGAAGTCGAAAACAACGGCTATGCCGACATTCTGGCCGAGGTGGCCTGAAGATGGCAGATGCAGCAGAAAAACTGACCCCGACCGAGGCGATGATTGCCGGGTTGGAAATGCCCGGCGCAGGTTGGTCCAAAACGGCCCGCGAGGACGCTCTGGCACGGTTGCGGGTCATGGGCCTGCCGGAACGCCGCGATGAGTATTGGAAGTTCACGCGACCAGACACGCTGACCCAGCCAACCCCACTTCCCGCTGCTGTTTTGGGCAGTGAAGAGGCGCCGTTGTTTGACGAGATAGACCGCCTCAAGGTGGTGTTTGTCGATGGCGTATTTGACGCAGATGCATCGGATGATCTGGCCCTCGAGGGGATCACGATCGAACGCTTGGCGACAGCAACAAGCGATCTGCATTGGGCGCGGGATCTCTACGGCTCACTGGAACTGAACGGCCAAGATCCGGTCGAACGCCCCTTGGCGAGCCTCAACACCGCCTTTGCCACGGATGGTGTTCTGATTCACGTGACAGGCAAACCATCCAAACCCGTAAGCCTGATTTATCGCCATGTATCAGAGACTTCCGATGCGATATTGCACCATTGCATCAAGCTTGATGCAGGGGCTGAACTGACGATTCTGGAAAATGGCCCTGCCGCGGCGCGGTTCAACAAGGTGATGGAGGTTGATGTGGCCGGCGGGGCAAAGTTCCATCATGTGCGCGCGCAAGGGCGCGATCATGAACGCCGGGCGGCGACGCATATTTTTGCCCGTTTGGGTACGGAATCGCAGTTCAAATCCTTTACGCTGACGGTCAATGGCGTGTTGACGCGCAACGATTGTGTGATCGAGCTGACCGGTGATGACGCGATTGCCCATGTGGCGGGTGCCTGCGTTGGCGATGGTGAGTTCCATCACGACGACACGGTGTTTGTGACCCATGACGCGGTCAATTGTGAAAGCCGTCAGGTGTTCAAAAAGGTGCTGCGCAATGGGGCAACCGGGGTTTTTCAGGGCAAGATCCTTGTCAAGAAAGACGCCCAGAAAACCGATGGGTATCAGATCAGCCAATCCTTGCTGCTGGACGAAGACAGCCAGTTCCTCGCCAAGCCGGAGCTTGAGATCTACGCCGATGATGTGGCCTGTTCGCATGGCTCCACCTCCGGGGCGATCGACGAAGATGCATTGTTCTATCTGCGCGCCCGCGGCGTGTCCCATGCCGAAGCGACCGATCTGTTGACGCTGGCGTTTTTGGCCGAAGCGGTTGAGGAGATCGAACAGGAAGAGCTGCGCGATGAACTGATCGGGCGTCTGTCGTCCTGGTTGCAACGCCGCAGCGCCTGATGTCGGCGACCCGCGATATTGTGGCCACCTATCGGGGGCCGGGGCAGGTTGTGCGCCGGCTGACCGGGCAGGGGCCGCGCGAGGACCGTGCGCTGATCTATCTGATGCTGGGATGTCTGATGGTGTTTGTCGCCCAAACCCCGCGTTTGGCGCGGCAGGCCCATGAGACAGGGACAGATCTGGGCATGTCCATGGGCGGAACGTTGATGGCCTGGCTCTTTATCGCACCCTTGCTGCTGTACCTGATTGCATTTCTCAGCCAACTGGTGGCGCGGGCGCTTGGCTCATCGCTGAGCGGATTTGGTGCACGGGTTGCGCTTTTTTGGGCGCTTCTGGCGGCCTCGCCGGTTCTGTTGCTTTGGGGGCTGACAGCCGGATTTGTCGGGCCCGGCATTGAAATGACCGGCGTTGGCATGATCTGGCTTGCCGTGTTTTTGTGGTTCTGGCTTGGCGGGCTGCGCGGCGCGGCAAAGGGTGCGTCATGACCCCCGATGTTCTGATCCCGCTGGCGCGGACCACCCTGCGCGAGCCGCGGCGTGCCGCCGAAACAATCCTGAGCTGGCAGCTCAGCCGCGAAACCCTTTGGACCGCGATGGCGCTTGTCGCAGCGCTTTACACTTTTGTCCTGTCCCTGCTCATTGCGCTGACGCCCAGCACACTGAACCTGCCCGGCTATGCCGCATCGCCATTGGCGTTGTTTGTTCTGGTGGCGGGGATCATGGTTGTCTATGTCCACGCCGCCTATTGGACTGGCCTCGCAACCGGGGGCAGTGGCACGCTCGACGGGCTTTTGGCCGTTATGGTCTGGCTTCAGGTCATGCGGGCCGTGGCAGAGCTGGCCTTGATCGTGCTGTCTTTTGTGATGCCCGCGATGGCCACATTGGCCTCCATCGTGCTGACCGGGTGGAGCCTTTGGGTCATGCTGCATTTTCTTGTCGCGGCCCTGCATCTGCCCTCGATGGGCAAAGCGTTTCTGGTTTTGGTCCTGTCCGGTATCGGGCTGGTTGTGGGTCTTGGGATCCTTCTTGCATTGATCGGGCTGACCGCCCAAGGAGTTTTGAACTGATGTACGATGTTGCGCAGATCCGCCGCGATTTTCCGATCCTGTCGCGTGAGGTCAACGGCAAACCTTTGGTTTACCTCGACAATGGTGCCTCGGCGCAGAAACCGCAGGTGGTGATTGATGCCATCACGCAGGCCTATTCGATGGAATATGCCAATGTGCATCGCGGGTTGCATTTTCTGTCCAATCTGGCGACCGATAAATATGAGGCCGTGCGCGGCACCATTGCAAAATTTCTCAACGCCAAGACGGAAAACGAGATCGTGCTGAACTCCGGCACAACCGAGGGGATCAATACGGTCGCCTATGGCTGGGCCATGCCGCGTATGCAGGCGGGCGACGAGATCGTGCTGAGCGTGATGGAACACCATGCCAATATCGTGCCATGGCATTTCCTGCGCGAACGGCAGGGTGTGGTCCTTAAGTGGGTGGATACAGACAGCACCGGAGCGCTTGACCCGCAGGCGGTGATTGATGCGATCGGCCCCAAGACCAAGCTGATTGCAATCACCCAATTGTCCAATGTTCTGGGCACCAAGGTCGATGTCAAAGCGATCACCGAGGCCGCCCATGCCAAAGGTGTTGCGGTTCTGGTCGATGGATCGCAAGGCGCGGTGCATATGCCTGTGGATGTGCAGGACATCGGCTGTGATTTCTATGCGATCACCGGTCACAAACTATATGGCCCGTCCGGGTCGGGTGCGATCTACATCAAATCCGAACGCATGGCCGAGATGCGCCCGTTTATTGGCGGCGGCGATATGATCAAAGAAGTGCACAAAGACAGCGTGACCTACAACGATCCCCCGATGATGTTCGAGGCTGGCACGCCCGGCATTGTCCAGACCATCGGTTTTGGCGTGGCGCTGGACTATATGATGCAGATCGGCATGGATAAAATCGCCGCCCACGAAGACGCGCTGCGCGATTATGCGGTGTCGCGGCTGGGCGGGCTGAACTGGCTACAGGTGCAGGGCACCACAGCAGAAAAGGGCGCGATTTTCAGCTTTACGCTGGACGGGGCGGCACATGCCCATGACATTTCGACCATTCTCGACAAAAAAGGTGTTGCCGTGCGGGCCGGTCATCATTGCGCTGGTCCGTTGATGGAACATCTGGGCGTCACCGCCACCTGTCGCGCGTCCTTTGGGATGTACAATACCACCGGCGAAGTGGACGCATTGGTGGATGCCCTCGAACTTGCGCATGATCTCTTTGCCTAAGGTTTGATTTTCGATTGCAGGGGCGGGGCAGGCTGGCTATACCGCCCCTTACGGGACCATTAGCTCAGCTGGATAGAGCGCTGCCCTCCGAAGGCAGAGGCCAGAGGTTCGAATCCTCTATGGTCCGCCAATACCCTTTTTCTGACGGTCATCTCAGTTACCTACCTGCGTTTTTGAAGACTTGGCCACACGGTTTCCCGTGTTCTGCTCTTGTTTCGGTCCTAAAAGCATCGTGCGAAGGTCTGCTTCGCCGACCTTGCTGCTGTTAAGTTCAAACAGCTTAGTCGCGAGGTTTCGCTTCGACCGCTGCCAATCGTCTGCGATTTCCCATCGCGCGGCCGTCACGAATACTAAGCCCCATCAAAAACAGATTTGTCGCACCTGCGATCAACTCAATGGCCTGCAAAATGTAGAATGTGTTATCGAATGCACCGGTGCTTGCTTTGGATTCCAGATAGAACGCAAGCGGCAGCAATATCAAAAGCCCGTTGGCGGCAATGAAAGGCATCCGCTTTTTCTTGGCACGCGCAGGCGCATCTTTGCGGCGACTTCCCATCGACATGCCTGAGGCACCGACAATTGCCATAGCAGGGACAAGGATAAACATGCCGTTTAGGACCATTATTTTGACCGCAGCGACCGTTGCATGGGTGCCGAACAGCTCGCTGTATGCGGTTGAAGTCCAAAACATCAGGATCGTCAGAAACCCGATGACACCGGCGATAGGATGAATTTTCTTGATCATTTGATGGCTCCTTCTGTTCTGTTTATCCAACGCAATGGTTTTCGACGGCTAGTTTCTTGAACAGGTGTGGCCGCGCGACTGCACTTGGTGGATAGACTGCGATGCGGCGTTGGAATTCGGGATGCACGAACGCCTCACGGAAACTCTTGACGTCTTGCCAGACAGCATAATTCACGAAGGTAGAACTGCCCGCGATACCCTTATGAAGCTGGGTAGAAATGTATCCCGGTTGGATTTTCATGAAGTCTGCATCATGAGACCATGCCGCGAGCAATGCTTCCTCATCCGCAGCATCAACGGTAAAGAGATTGATCAGAACAATCGGGCCTTCGTCCGCAGTCATCTGATCAGCAAGCGTCACAATCGCATCAAGTTCTACAAATCCTGACATGGTGTTTTCCTTTCTTTTCGTGATTTTAATAGCAAGCTATATATTACTGCATAGCACGCTATGAAAGTGCTAAATACGCAATATGAAATTTGAAAAAGAAAACTCCGCAGGATATTTAGTTAACCACATGGCAAGGCTGTTTGCCAAAGGGTTGCAGGACAGGATTGCTCCCTTGGGAATTGTGATCGGTCAATTTCCGATCCTGCTAGAGCTTTGGCAAAAGGATGGGGTCTCACAAAGAGAGCTGCTGGCCAAACTGGATATTGAGCAGGCAACTTTAGCCAACACACTAAATCGTATGGAACGTGACGGATTGATCAAAAGGACTAAGCACCCTGCGGATGCCAGAGCGCAGCAGATATGGCTAACCAAACAAGCGTTGCAGCTTCGAGACGACGCCTATCAATCTGCTCAAGATCAAAATAGGGCCGCTCTTGGCGCACTGAATGATGCCGAACAAGCTCAACTTATTGACTTTATGCGCCGCATCATAGCTGGTTTACGGCCCTCATGAGAACAACCGCTCCGGGCTCATAGCCGACATTTGACGGTTCCGGTCAGCATAACCGATTGGTAGAGTCGGGCACGACGCAAAGGAACGATGACCAGTGGTTGGGGATTGTATGTCTTTTGCTGCACAATTTGTTATGCAAAATCGAAACCGGCTCGCCGGCGGAAAATTAACTCATTGTAACAAAGATGAAAAATGTAGCATTTGTGTCCGCCATATGGGCTATGGTTCACCATTTTTCCGCCCCTGTACTTGTCGCAAGTAACAGAAACCTTTCCCCCTCAAGATAGGTCACTCGGAGCGCAGCCCTATGGCACAGCCTAGCCCCAATTTGGATCCACCGCTTTCGGCCGCCCACTTGCCGCTTCGATCACCGCACCTGCGGCCAGCAGGATATCCTCACGGTAGCGTGGGCCGATCAGTTGGACACCGTTGGGACGCCCCTGGATTTCCCCCATGGCCACGGCAAGGGAAGGCAGGCCAACGGTAGGCACCGCCCGTTGGGTCAGCTGCGCCTCAAAGAGTGCGGCGAAACTTTCGGGAGATTGCACATCCTGTTGCTGATCGAAGGGCAGGGTGCCGGACACCGGACAGATCAAAACCGGGTAATCTTGCAAGAACATGTCCCATTCCCGCATCAGGCTTACGCGGGCTTGCAGGGCGCTCATCAGTTCTTCTTGGCCCACATCCCCTGCATCATTCGACATCTGCTCAAACACGAACTGCGCCTCGGCGTCACCTTCCTTTTCGATCATTGCGGTGGCGGCAAATTGGGTGTCGGCCATCCACAGCCGGGCGTTGATTTGAGCGGCGTGGCGCATGGGCGGGCCGCCGACCTCTTCCACGATCCAGCCTGCGTCTGTGAGTTGCGCCGCGGCCTGTCTCAACGCGGCTTCGACGGTATCATCGACAGGCATGCCACCCGGCGCGATGACTAGGGCGGCGCGTTTGGGAAAATCACCCCCCGCCAGAGGGGCCGGAACATGCCAGGGATCGCGCAGGTCTGCGGCGGACATGGCCTGCATGGACAGCGCGATATCCTTGATGCTACGGGCAATCGGTCCGGAGACCGCCATCAGTTGCGCCCCGATCAGGCGGTCTGCGGCGGTGGCGTTATAGGCTGGCACCCGCCCCAAGGTGGGCCGCAGCCCCTGCAATCCGCAGGCATAGGCCGGATAACGGATGGACCCCGCGATATCCGTGCCATGGCCAATTGCGCCAATGCCGGCCGCGACCGCTGCCGCTGCGCCACCCGATGATCCGCCGGGCGTAATCGCCTTGTTGCGGGGGTTTAAGGTTGTACCGTGCAGGTTGTTCTGGGTGAACCAACGCATGGAAAAGGCGGGGGTGTTGGTGCGCCCGATGATCACCGCACCGGCCTTGCGCAAGTTTGACACCACTGGGCTATCGGCCTTGGCAATCAGATGTTCTTGCAACCTGAGGCCATTGGTCGTGGCATGGCCGGCCTGATCGACGTTAACCTTGATTGTCACAGGCACACCGCAAAGCGGGCCGGGATCATCGCCACGTGCGATGGCGTCATCCACCTTTTGCGCGGCGCTGAGCGCTTCATCCGGGAAGTCCTGCACCACTGCGTTGATCTTTGGATTGACCTCGGCCAACCGCGCCAAATGCGCCTGCGTCACCTCGGTTGCGGTCACGTCCTTGGTGCGGATTGCGGCCGCGGTATCGGCGGCGGTCCATTGCCAGATGTCGGTCATTGCCTGTCTCCTTGTGCCCGTATCAGGGAAATGCGCCGTGCCATAATGCACAGGGTTTGGGGCAGTTTATGCAGATGCGGGCCACTGGCAACTGCGCATTGTTCAGGGCGCTGGATGCGCGGATGCCTGCGGGCGGTTTGCCCCCTCAAAGCGCTATTTTTAAGGCCCGATCCCGACCCCACAATAACATTTGACTGGTTTCTCGGGCAGGCGTAATCAATCCATTGCGCTTTGATCATTGTCCAGATTCGGCATGAGGTAAGGCGAACCCGTATCGCTTTGGGGAGTGATGCACATGAACTTTTCTAAACTGCTGTTTCCGCTTGTTATTTACCTGCTTTCTGCGCCGCCTGCGGCAGCTGATTGGCCGGTTGGTCTGTGGCAATCGCCGCCTGATACTGCCGGTCTGGTTGTCCACGTGCGCACCAAACCCTGCGGTCGTTCGATCTGCGGCCAGATTGAGCGGACAAAGAACAGATTTGGCTATGACACGCCCTCCAGTTTTGTGGGGCGGCGCATGCTGATGGACATGCAGATCCAACCAGATGGCAGTTATCAGGGCCAGATGTGGGTACCGCATGGCAACCGCCTTGTTGCCTCTCGGATGCAGGTGCAGGGGAACATCATGCAGTTTCAGAACTGCGACAGCGGGGGATGTGTAAACGTGGACTGGACCCGCCTGCGTTGATGATCGCACTCTCAGGTGGAGCCACGTAAAAATGAAGAGCCAGTACAGGGTGAAAAAGTTGTTTGCGCTCTAACAATTGTTGGTTGCGCTAACTTTTTTGCCCAAGTGGACAAAAATTCCACAGAAATAGCTTTGCCTAGACCAGTGTTGTCGCTAGCCTCCAAAGCCTGGGAGGATATTACATGAAATTAATGAACACACTTTTGTCTGGTGCTGCCTTTTCGTTGACGTTGGCCATTGCCGGACCCGCCGCCGCTGAGGACTGCCCGCGCGGTGATCTGGACAAGCGTTTTTGCGATGTGAACGGGGATCTGATTGCGGACACGCCCACAGATCCGGCCGATCAGGTTGACCCCGATACACTGATCTTTGCCTATACACCTGTAGAAGATCCCGCTGTTTACAAAACCGCATGGTCTGATTTCCTGACCCATCTGGAGAAAGAGACCGGCAAGTCTGTGGTCTTCTTTCCCGTTCAGAACAACGCCGCCCAGATTGAGGCGATGCGGTCGGGACGTTTGCACATTGCGGGCTTCAACACCGGGTCCAACCCTTTGGCTGTGAACTGCGCCGGGTTTAACCCGTTTACTATTATGGCGTCCAAAGACGGCAATTTCGGCTACGAGATGGAGATCATCACCTACCCCGGTTCCGGCATCGAAAAGGTTGAGGACATCAAAGGCAAACAATTGGCCTTTACCTCGCCCACGTCAAACTCAGGCTTCAAAGCGCCAAGCGCGATTTTGAAAGGCGACTTTGACATGCTGCCAGAGCGGGACTTTGAACCGGTCTATTCGGGCAAGCATGACAATTCGATCCTGGGTGTGGCCAACAAAGACTACATGGCGGCCTCTATCGCCAATTCGGTCAAGGCGCGGATGCTGAGCCGGGACGTGATCACCGAAGATCAAGTCAAGGTGATCTACAAATCGCAAACCTTTCCCACCACCGGTTTTGGCACGGCACACAACCTCAAGCCCGAGCTGAAAGACAAGATCCGCAACGCGTTCTTTAACTTTGAGTGGGAAGGCACATCGCTGCAGGCGGAGTTTGAGAAATCGAACGAGGGTCAGTTCCTTGAGATGACCTATCAGGAATTCTGGGAAGTGATCCGCAAGATCGACGCTGCAAATGGCGTCAGCTACGCTTGCGAATAATCCTTGATCGGGCGGGCCAACGGGCCCGCCCTTTCCAACAAAAATGTGCTTGAGGTAAGGGGGGCTTTCATGCTGCGGCTTGAGAAGCTTGTGAAGACGTACAAGACCGGGGATCAGGCGCTGAAGGCCGTCAATCTGGAGATCCCAGAAGGTCAGGTTCTGGCGCTTATTGGCCCATCGGGGGCAGGCAAATCCACCTTGATCCGCTGTATCAACCGTCTGGTTGAGCCGACATCGGGCAATGTGTATCTGGGCGATGTTGAGCTGACAGGGCTGTCCGCCGGGATGCTGCGCAAGGAACGTCGGCGCATGGGGATGATCTTTCAGGAATATGCCTTGGTGGAACGGCTTTCGGTGATGGAAAATGTTCTGTCGGGCCGTTTGGGTTATGTCGGGTTCTGGCGCAGTTTCCTGCGCCGGTTCCCGCAGTCCGATGTCGATGAAGCGTTTCGCCTGCTGGACCGTGTTGGCCTTGCCCATATGGCGGACAAACGTGCGGATGAATTGTCAGGCGGACAGCGGCAGCGGGTTGGTATTTGCCGGGCCTTGATTCAGAACCCCGCGTTGCTGCTGGTGGATGAACCCACGGCATCGCTTGATCCCAAAACCTCGCGGCAGATTATGCGTTTGATCTGCGAGCTGTGCAAAGAGCGCGGCCTTGCAGCGATCATCAATATTCACGACGTTGCTTTGGCCCAGATGTTTGTACAGCGGGTGATTGGCCTGCGCTTTGGTGAAATGGTCTATGACGGGCCGCCTGATGGGCTGACCCCGGACAAGCTGACCGAGATCTACGGCGAAGAAGACTGGGAAGCGACGATTGAGGCCGTGGACGAAGATGATCTCGAAGCCGAAAGCGCCGCGTCATGAGCGATGCTGCCTTTGATGTTGCCGGCCGGATCGGCCAGCCCTGGAAAAAGCCCCCCTTTATTCAGCGGCGTTGGCTGAGATGGACCTTGCTGCTGGGAGCGCTGGCCTATCTGATCGCGGCCTATATGACGATCGAAGTGAATTGGTCGCGGGTCTACGAGGGGCTTGAAAGGGGCAAAAAGTTTGTTCTGGCCTTTGTAAACCCCGATTTCACAACCCGGTCCTCGGATATTTACGAGGGCATGATGGAAAGCATCATCATGACCGTGGCATCATCGGTTGTTGGCATCGCAATCTCGATCCCGATTGCACTGGGTGCGGCCCGCAATGTTGCACCTTTGCCGGTCTATCTGATTTGCCGCGGCATCATCGCCATCAGCCGGGCCTTGCAAGAGATCATCGTCGCCATTCTGTTGGTGGCTATCTTTGGCTTTGGCCCCCTTGCAGGCTTCCTCACCCTCAGCTTTGCCACCATCGGCTTTTTGTCAAAACTGCTGGCCGAAGACATCGAAAGCATGGACAAGGTGCAAGCCGAGGCGATCAAAGCCTCTGGCGCACGCTGGACCCAATGGATTAACTACGGGGTGCAACCCCAAGTCATGCCACGGCTTATTGGCCTGTCCATGTATCGCCTCGACATCAACTTTCGGGAAAGCGCGATCCTTGGGCTGGTCGGCGCAGGCGGTATCGGGGCCACGTTGAACACCGCCTTTGACCGCTATGAATACGATACAGCGGCGGCAATCTTGCTGATTATCATCGTGATCGTCATGGGGCTGGAATACCTCTCGGGCGTGATCAGGGCGCGGGTGCAATAATGCCAGTACAAGACATCAAAGGACAAAAGATCTGGCAGCGCCGGGCGGGCCGGGAAAGCCTGTTCCACTGGGCGCTTTGGCTGATCGGCATCGCCGTCTTTGCCTATTGCTGGCAGCAGATTTCCAAATCGACCACGTGGTTCTTTGTCTGGGATGCCCCGCGCATCGCCAATGACATCTGGACCCGCGCGACCCCGCCCAAATGGGAATATATCACGCAATTGGGCAAACCGATCTGGGACACGCTGAACATCGCCACGCTGGGCACATTGATCTCACTGATCCTTGCGGTACCGGTTGCGTTTTTGGCGGCCCGCAACACGACGCCCTCGCGGTTCATCGTGCGGCCCATCGCCTTGTTGATCATCGTCTCGACCCGGTCGATCAATTCATTGATCTGGGCGCTGCTGTTGATTGCGATCATCGGGCCGGGGGTCTTTGCGGGTGTCATCGCCATCGCCATCCGGTCTATCGGGTTCTGTGCCAAGCTGCTCTATGAAGCCATTGAAGAGATTGACGAAACACAGGTTGAGGCGATCACCGCAACCGGCGCTTCGCGTTGGCAGGTGATGGCCTATGGCATCGTACCGCAGATCTTGCCTGCCTTTGCCGGGATTGCCGTGTTCCGCTGGGACATCAATATCCGAGAAAGCACGGTTCTTGGGTTGGTGGGCGCAGGCGGCATCGGTCTGCAACTGTCTTCCTCGCTCAACGTTCTGGCATGGCCTCAGGTGTCCCTGATCTTGCTGGTGATCCTGGCGGCGGTGGTGATCTCTGAATGGGTGTCGGCCAAGGTGCGCGGCGCGATTATCTAGGAACCTGTGGTTTGAACATGAACGAAGCATTTGCGGCGTATGAAAACGTGCGCCACCGCTTGCCGGAAGTGGCCCGTAGTGGCGCCTGTCAACGGATGCCGCATCTCGAGGCAATAGCGGATCAGATCGACGTGTTTCTACTGGATGCATTTGGCGTTCTGAACATCGGCGAAACAGCCATTGACGGCGTGCCGGAACGGGTGGCCAGATTGCAAAAGGCCGGAAAACGGGTGATCGTGGTCTCCAATGCGGCGGGCTATCCCCATGTTGATCTCATGGCGAAATACGTCCGCCTTGGCTATGATTTTGCGCCCGAAGACGTGATCACCAGCCGTAAAACCATCCTGCACAGGCTACGCTCAGAACCGCCGCGGCGCTGGGGTTTGATGGCGAACAAGGCTCTTGGAGTTGCCGATCTGGAAGGGTTGGATGTCACCTATCTGGAGGATAGCCGCCAAGCCTATGATCAAGCCGAGGCGTTCCTTATGCTCGGCAGCGCGGTCTGGACCGAGGCGCGGCAAGCCATGCTGGTACAATCCCTGCGTGATAATCCCCGCCCGGTCTATGTGGGCAACCCTGACATCGTCGCGCCGCGCGAGACCGGGTTTTCAACAGAACCGGGGCATTTTGCCCATGAACTGGCGGACGCAACCGGCATTGCACCGCAGTTTTTTGGCAAACCCTTCGGCAATATTTTTGACCTGACATTCGCCCGACTGGGCAATTTCGATCCAGACCGCACGGTCATGGTGGGCGACAGCCTGCACACAGATATTCTTGGCGGTCAGGCCGCGGGCCTCAAAACTGCGCTGATTTCAGGGTATGGGTTCTTTGCAGGGCATGACGTGGATGCGTCCATCCAAACCTCGGGTATTCAGCCGGACTTCATTCTCGATCGTCCCTGACCTGCGCCACACAAGTGAGCGCCGGACATCAGAAAGCCACTGGGGAATAAATGGCGGAGAGACAGGGATTCGAACCCTGGGTAGGCTTGCACCCACAACGGTTTTCGAGACCGCCCCGTTCGACCACTCCGGCACCTCTCCGCGGGGGTCTGGTGCGCCCATTTAGTCGGCTTGGCGCGCAGTGACAAGGGGCGATAGGCGCCTTTTGGCGGCACACGGGAAATTTCATTGCCCCGCGCCGATGATTGCCTAAGTTATAAGGACAACCAACAAAGGATGCCTTATGACCGCCGCGCTTCGCTTTCCGATAATTGCCGTGATGATGGGGCTGACGCTTTTGTTCTCGCAACAGCCTGCGCAAGCGGCGGACCAACAAAAGCTAGAGGCCTTTCTGGAGGTCACCGGCTTTGATGTTGCCTTGGAAAGCATCCGTCTTTCGGCGGATTCTGCGCCGCAGATGTTGGGGATTGAGGCCGATGCTTTTGGCTCCGAATGGTCACGGCTGGTGCGCGAGGTGTTTGACACCGATCTGATGCACGGCATGGCGCTTGAGATCCTTGGCACCACGCTGTCGGATGATCTGTTGGTCCAGGCCGCAGATTTTTACGCCAGTGATCTGGGCAAACGTCTGGTTCGGGCCGAAAACACCTCGCATATGATCGACGAAGACGGCCTGAAATCGGAGGCAGGCGGCGATATTCTGGCCGGATTGGAACAGATCGGATCGCCGCGTGTCGATATCCTGCGCGATCTCAATGACGCGACCGATGTGGCTGGCAGCTCCATCCGGGCCATTCAGGAGGTTCAGATCCGGTTCCTGCTGGCCGCAGCTGGGGCAGGGGTGATTGAACTGCGCATGGATGAGCCGGACCTGCGCGAGGCGATGCGCAGTCAGGAAGACGATCTGCGGGCCTCTGTCAAACAAAGTGCTTTGGCCGGGTCCGCCTATACCTATCAGGCGTTTTCAGACGCAGAGGTCAGTGCCTATGCCAAAGCGCTGGCCCATCCCAAGATGCAAGAGGTCTATGCCCTGATGAACGCCGTGCAATATGAGATCATGGCCAACCGGTTTGAAGCTGTCGCGGAACGCTTGTCGGGCATGCAGCCCAGTCAGGATTTGTAAATGATACGGGCTTTTGCGATTGCGCCACTGCTGTTGGTGATGGCCTTTGCACCCGCCTGGGCCGATGCGCGGCTGACGGTGCTGGTGGATGTTCTGAAACTGCGAGAGGCGGCGCTGATCCTGCGGGAAGAGGGGATCACCTATGCCGAGGATCTTAATACCGACATGCTGGCCGGAGACGGCGGGGCAGGGTGGCAACAACAGGTTGAGGCGATCTATGATCCCGCACGTATGGTCGAGATGGTGCGCCGCGACTTGAAAATAGGGGTCTTTGGCGAGGACCGCGGCGATGTCATCGCATTTTTCAGCAGCGATCTGGGCGTTCAGATTGTCGATCTGGAAAACTCTGCCCGCGCCGCCATCCAAGACCCCGATATCGAAGCGGCGGCAAGGGAACGCTATGCTGCGCTGGCGGGCGGCGATGATCCGCGTCTGGCGATGATCCACGAGATGGTCGAGGGCGGCGATATGATCAATCGCAACGTCACCAGCGCAATGAACGCCAACTATCAGTTTATGCGCGGGTTGGTCACGGGCGGTGCGCTGGAGATGTCTGATGAAGATATCCTGCGCGACGTGGCCTCCGAAATCGACGAGATCACCGAAGACACGACTGCATGGCTCTATGGGTATATGTTGCTGGCCTACTCGCCCCTGAGTGACGACGAGCTGGCCACTTATGTCGCCTTTGCGCAAACCCAGGCCGGGCAATCCCTGAACGCCGCGTTGTTTGACGGGTTTGGCAAAGCCTATGAGGATATTTCCTATGCGTTGGGCCGGGCTGTGGCCTTGAACATGACCGCACAAGAGCTGTAAACGCAGGGCCAGCCTGGTCGCTGGCTGATAAATACAGATTTGCCGGGAAAGCGGCTTGACTTAAACAGGTATTCCCCCGATAAGCCCGCATCCCGGCGGGTTTCCCGCTTTCGGGGTATTTTATCAATGACGCCCGAATGGGCGCGCTGTTCGAGGTGGAACAGGCCGACAGGCCCTTCCAAAAACACCCGCAAGGGGACCACAGAACGCGGCAACGACGTAAAGGAAGACGCAATGTTTGCGGTCATCAAGACTGGCGGTAAGCAATACAAAGTACAATCCGGCGACATGCTCCGGGTTGAACGTATTGCGGCAAGTGCCGGCGAAAAAGTTCAATTCAACGACGTTCTGATGCTGGGTGGCGATAGCCCTCAGGTTGGTGCGCCCGTGATCGAAGATGCAGGCGTTCAAGCCGAAGTTGTCGATCAAATCAAAGGCGACAAGGTGATCAACTTTGTAAAACGCCGTCGTAAGCACTCGTCCAAGCGGACCAAAGGCCACCGTCAGAAACTGACATTGGTCAAGATCACTGAGATCATGGCATCTGGCGCCGGTAAATCCGGTATCGCCGCTGCTGTTGGTACAGGGTCTGTCAGTGCCGCTGCTGTTGCTGCGATCACAGGCGCATCTGTCGATGCCGCCCCCGCCAAGCCAGCCAAAGCCAAAAAGGCCGCGGCCCCCAAGGCGGAAAAAGCTGCTGCCCCTAAGGCAGAAAAGAAAGCTGCACCAAAAGCCAAAGCGGCTGCCGGCGGCGACGATCTGAAAGAACTGTCTGGCGTTGGCCCGGCTCTGGAAAAGAAACTGCATGCCGCGGGCGTAACAACCTTCGCACAAGTCGCAGCCTGGACCGAAGCGGACGTTGCTGAGATGGACGAGAAACTGTCTTTCAAAGGCCGGATCGAGCGTGAAGGCTGGATCGCACAGGCTCAAGAAAAGACTAAAGGCTAAGGAGAGACCAAATGGCACATAAAAAAGCAGGCGGCTCATCCCGTAACGGACGCGACTCAGCTGGTCGTCGTCTTGGCGTGAAAAAATATGGCGGCGAAGCTGTCATTCCCGGCAACATCATCGTGCGTCAGCGCGGCACCAAGTTTTGGCCTGCCGAAGGCGTTGGCATGGGCAAAGATCACACGATCTTCGCAACTGTTGACGGCTCTGTGACCTTCCACAAAGGTCTCAAAAACCGCACGTTTATTTCTGTCCTGCCGGTGGCGGAGGCCGCAGAATAAGCCGTACCCACAAGGTTTGAGAAAATTTAGGGATCGGCGGAAACGCCGGTCCCTTTTCTTTTTCCGCGCAAGATCATCCCGTTCACACCAGCCAGAAAGGAAGGGTGACATGACCACAACAGACCAGCCCATTCTGGCAGATGGCAATCTGCGTTTGCGCCTGGCGTGCAGCGATGATGTGGGCGGACGGTTGGTCTTGGGCAATGACCATGGGGCGACCGTATGAGTATCGCCATTCTTCCCCTTGCGGTATTTGCCGCCAGTCAGGTCGGCACGCCAGGCCCTGCCAATATGGCGCTCATGGCAACCGGTGCCCGCTTTGGCTTTCGCGCTGCGCTGCCTTTTGTGGTGGGCGTCGCCCTTGGCAAACAATTGATCATCTGGCCCATCGGTTTTGGCCTGATGGAACTGGCCGATCGCGCGCCATGGATCTTTGAAACGCTCAAATACCTCAGCGCCGCCTATATCTTTTGGCTGGCCTGGAAGGTTGCCAATCTGCGCCTTGGTCAGGGCAAAGACACCGGCACCGCGCCGGGCTTTGCCGCAGGATTGATCGTTCATCCGCTCAACCCCAAGGCATGGGCGATGATTGTTGGCAGTTTTACCGCCTTTGTGACGCCCGGCACACCCAGCCTTATCGCAACTGCAACAATTGCTGCTGTATTGCTGGCTTGCCAGATCATTTTGCATCCGCTTTGGACACTTGCAGGTGATCGGATTGCAAAAACCGTGGCAGGGACACGCGGTGAACCTTATTTGATGTGGATATTGGCGGCGCTCACCGTTGCCTCTGTTCT